>Ga0209429_10000175_pt1 | contig 46524 bp, 53 predicted proteins | sample BarGraNGADG00212_3_FD_184493 | JGI IMG/M metagenome (GOLD analysis project Ga0209429, IMG submission 184493) | Arctic peat soil microbial communities from Barrow, Alaska - Barrow Graham LP Ref core NGADG0004-212 (SPAdes) (version 2) | ecosystem: Environmental > Terrestrial > Soil > Wetlands >... | reverse complement strand
TTTTTATGTCCTTATTACTAATGTTAATGCTTGCATTGACAGAGGTGATAGGGTAAACTTAACTAGTATTTGGTGAAAATCACCAATTTATAGTGTCAATTTTAAAAATTTGTTACATCCAAACATCGTGTCCAATTAGTTTTGGACATCGAAGTAAGGTTTAGGCTCACTGAGGGCTTTTCAGCATCAGTGTGAAATTTCTTAAGCCTTACTTCGGTGCCCATGGCGCTGGGGAAATACCTGTTCTCATTCCGAACACAGAAGTCAAGCTCAGCAGCGGCGATTATACTGCCATAAGTGGGAAACTAGCACGGTGCCGAATTATAAAAAGACCATCCGAACAGGGTGGTCTTTTTCTTTATCTGATTTTACTAAAGTCGACTTTACTTTTTTAGTCATAATTTTTGGAGTACGCTTAGGTCGTAAGGTTAATATAGGCTATAATTTGAGGAGGATTATGAGTATAGAAGTTAATGTGCACGACGCACAAATGGCAATTTTGCGAGAATTATTGTTTCATCCCAGTGTAAGCTTTGCTAAGCTGCAGAAAAATACTGGTATGAGCAGTGATCACTTTAATTTTCATTTGCAGAAACTAATTGAATTGAAATTGGTCGAAAAGATATCGCGTGGGACTTATGCTTTAACGCCAAGAGGCAAAGAATATGCAAATAAGTTGGATACGGACAGTAATACTGTCGAGCGTCAACCAAAAACGGCTGTAATATTAGCAGTTGAGCGCAAAAACAACGGGAAAACCGAATATTTATTTCAGGAGCGCTTAAAACATCCATATTATGGGTTTTGGGGATTTGCTACCGGTAAAGTTCGTTGGGGAGAAACTATTACTCAGACCGCGGCCCGAGAACTTTTTGAGGAAACTGGTTTAACGGCTGATCATGAACTAGCAGGGGTCTATCATGAATTGGTATACAATCAAGAAACTGGTGAGCAATTAGAGGATAAAATTTTCTTTGTTGTTCACTGCACAAACGTAAAGGGCGAGATGGTTAAAGAATTTGAGGGTGGACGTAATAACTGGATGACGCGCCAAGAAGCTTTGGCCCAACCAAAAATATTTACTAGTTTTGATATAGAAATCGATATTGTGTATTCTGATGAGACTTTTGTCGAAAAAAGAGTAGAATATACGAAAGACTTATTTTAACTATATATTTTATGACTTTAGCTAAAATAATAAAAAACGACCAATCTCGCAGATGTGGTCGTTTTTGATTTGAATCTAAATTTGGATTCAAACAGGTGCTTATTTATAATATAGCACAGGCAGTATAAATGCAACAGTACAATTGCAATAAAAAAGTGTTTATGTATATATTGACATAAAGCATAAGCTGTGGTAATATAAAAACATACACATATCATGTGTGAGGTAAAAACGAGGGTTTTCATGCTATAAAATGCGTGGAAATCTTTTTAATTAAGAGGAGAACTAGTATTATGGCAGGAACAAAAACTGGTGGCCAAAAAGCCGCTGCAAAAAATTTATTAAAAGACCCATTCTTTTACGCCAAAATTGGTGCAAAAGGTGGCCGCAACGGTAATACTGGTGGTTTTGCTGCTAACCCAGAGTTAGCCAGGATCGCTGGTGCAAAAGGTGGCCGTATTAGCCGTCGCAAAAAAGCTACCGTAACAACTGAACGATAATTTATTCAGTAGGTAACACTAAAAACGCACAGTTTTGTGCGTTTTTTAGTTATCTTTAGCATTATAGCGACGTAAAGCGCATATTCTGGCTTCATTGACTCGCCATTCGTGATCACAGGCTAGGCAATGATAACTTTTTTTGCCATTTTGAACACCGGTTGCCTTGCATTTTGGGCAGGTGCTACGTGAGTGGAGCCAGTCGCGATAGGTGTCTAGAGTTGATTGAATGATATTTTTATTAACTGTAATTTCATATTTTTTGGCGAGTTCGATTACTTCATCCCAAGCTTTGCTTTCCATGGCAATTAATTCGATATCATGATTGTAGTCGGCGTGATTTAGTAAGCCGTGTGATAATTCATGAAGTAGAAAAATAGAATAATCGCTATTTTTGTCGGTGTAATAGATGGTTTTTTCACTTGGTGACCATAGAAAACGACTAGCTTTTTTAAATAAAAACTGTGGATAGTCGGTTTGCAGGTTAGATATTAGAGAGGTTGTCGAGGGCATAATAATAGCATCCGTAAATGACTGCCTGTTCAGAGTTTTTCGCCTGCAAAAATGGGGGACAAGGGATATGCTGTGGCAGTTTTTCTTTTATGGCTTGTAATAAATACTCACTATATTTGTCGAAATATGTGCCAACGCTTCCTCCTATGACGATGATATTTGGTTGTAACATAGGAATTAATTCCAAAAAGCCTAGACTCATTCTATGAGCCATATCTTTGAATGTTTGTTCGTCATCTATATCTTTAACGAATTTACCGTATGTTTCGTAAAAAGACTTACCTGAGGCGAAATCTTGCCATTCTTGTAGGGTGCCATTATATTCAATCAACGATCGTCCGCCTTCACTGTTGCGTAGTTCTGGGTCAATATGCCCCTCGGTGATAATACCAGTACCGATGCCGGTGCTGATAGTCACATAAAGCAATTGGTTAGGTATAGGGTCGATAATACGGGCTTCGTATAAGCCAGCTAATTTTGCATCATTTTCAATAAAAATTGGAGGATTGCCTAAAATTCCTTTGAGATTATCAACTACGTTGAATCCTGCCCACTGTGTGAGATTTGGCGCCCATATTATCGCATTGTTATTATCGAGCGTCCCCGGGACAGCGATAACGATTGCGTCAATCATTTTCTCGCTATAATTTTCCTCGAGAGTTTTATGAAGATTAATTATGTATTCGTTGGGATCTTGTGGTGTTGGAAATTTTATTTGCTCACCAGGGTTCCCATCATTATCGAAGGTTGTTATTAATGTTTTTGTTCCGCCCGTATCAACCGCTACTATCATGATTTATAGTTTATCATAATTTGCCATGTGTTGCTTTTTGCGTAAAATAGATGCATAATAAGTATATATCATAAACAGAGGTAGTGTATGAGCAAAATAAGACGAACAAATCAGGGTGGTTCGGCTATAATTTTTGTAATTGTCGGGATAATCTTGGCGATTGGTTTAATTGGATCGGTGTACTTTGTTGTACAGCGTGGTGAAGTAGTCCGTAAAGAGCAGGCAATTGCTACGTATGACAAAGATCAGGCTGATAAAAAAGTCGCTGAAAAAGCCGACAAACCTGAAGTGGTAAATACGAGTGACACCGCAAGTTCGGATGTAAATTCAGCTGAAACATCTATTCCAACGACTGATTTACCAGTTACAGGCCCGGAACTTATTTTAAGTAATTTACTTGGTGTTGGCCTACTGACTATTGCTATAGCTAGTTATCTAATGTCACGTCGTAATCAAGTACGTTCTCTTTGACTCATACCTCCATCTGAGGTATAATGAAGAACAGTCTTGGGGTTATTGTTTTATGTGTGCCCCAGAAATATTAAATTAAGGAAGGAGTCTGTAAAAGACTTATGACAACAAAATCCACAACAATGGATGAATTGCTCGCTGCCCAAGGTGACAGTGTCAAGCAATTAGCGCAAGGCGACGCAGTCGTCGGATCAGTACTATCAATTCGTAAACACGAGGTACTCGTTGATTTAGGTGCTCAAGGCATCGGATTAGTACCACGTCGCGAAGTTGGTTTTTATCGTACGCTTAATATTGGTGATGAAGTTATGGCTAGTGTTGTTGATACCGAACTCGACAATGGTTATTCGTTGCTTTCACTACGTAAAGCACAAAAAGATCGTGGCTGGGACGAAGTTCTAGCTAAAATGGAAACTGGCGAAATAATTGAAGTTGCGCCATATGATGCAAACCGTGGCGGATTATTGGTGGAATATGATGGAGTTCGTGGTTTCTTGCCAGTCTCTCAATTATCGGCTGAACATTACCCACGAGTTGGTGGCAGTGATAAAGACGAAATTCTGCAACGACTAAGCATTTTAATTGGCAAAAAATTAACTGTTCGAATTTTGGATTGTGATCGTCGAGCAAATAAATTAATCTTTAGCGAAAAAGAAGCTATCAAAGATGGTCTAGTCGCAAGATTTGAAAAGCTTGCTATTGGCGATACAGTCAAAGGCGTGGTAACTGGTGTTGTCGATTACGGAGTTTTCGTAAATGTTGACGGTATTGAAGGGTTGGTCCACATTAGTGAAATTAGCTGGGAACGAGTCAATAATCCAGGTGATTACGTAAAAGTTGGCGAAACAATTGATGCAAAAATTATTGCAATCGATAAAGATCGTCTAAGTTTGAGCATTAAACAATTATCTGAAGACCCATGGATGACAGAAGTTGACCAATTTAAACCTGGTGACAAAGTCGAAGGTACAATTACTCGAATTACACCATTTGGTGCATTCGTTCAAATTAGTCCAGCTGTTGAAGCTTTGGTGCATGTTAGCGAACTTGGTAGTGGTGATGATATCGATCCCGAAAAAGTCTTTACATTGAACGAGCGTAAAGAATTTGTGGTTTTGGCTGTTGAAAAAGAAAGTCGTAAGATTTCACTTAGTTTGAATAAAAAAGTTAAAGTAGCTAAAAAATAATTTAAGGTTTTGACCTTTACGGGTAGAAAAGGAGTTTGCAAATATGGCCGAGAAAGTTATAGTTATTGCCGACTCGATTACCGTAGGTGAGCTTGCTGAAAAGCTTAATCTGCCCGTCACAAATTTAATTGGCGAATTATTCAGAAATGGTATTGCATCTACGATTAATCAGCGGATTGATTTTGAGACAGCTGTAATTATTGTTGAGGAATTAGGTTTAAAGGATGTTGAATTGCAAAAAAAAGAGCATGTCAGTCTGAGTGCTCATAAAATTCATGAATTATCAGATCAGGCAGTTACTAGATCACCAATTATTGCTATGATGGGACACGTTGACCATGGTAAAACTAGCTTGTTGGACGCAATTTTAAAAACAAAAGTTGCCGAAGGTGAAGCGGGCGGTATTACTCAGAGTATTAGTGCCTATCAGACAGTTCATGCTGGTCGGACAATAACACTTCTTGATACGCCTGGGCATGAGGCATTTGCGGCTTTGCGTCAACATGGCGCAGCACTAACCGATGTCGTAATTATTGTTGTAGCGGCTGATGACGGTGTGAAACCTCAAACAATTGAGGCTATTAGGTTTGCCCGTTCGGCTAATGCAAAAATTGTCGTGGCGATTAATAAAATTGACAAAGATGCAGCTGACCCTGATCGAGTAAAAGCCCAATTAGCAACCGAGCACGGACTTAATCCAGAAGAATGGGGCGGTGATACTGTCATGGTTGAAGTTAGCGCCAAGACTGGCCAAAATATCGATAAATTGCTTGATCTAGTTTTGTTAGTAGCAGATATGGAAGATTTAAGGGCTGACATCAATACGCCGGCTGAAGGTCTAGTTATCGAATCGCACATGGAAATTGGTCGTGGCCCGGTTGTTGGGCTACTTGTTGAGCAGGGTGTATTAAAACCGGGGCTCTTTTTGGTGGCTGGTACATCATATGCTAAAATTCGGACATTGCTTGATTTTGCCGGCAAGCCGATTAAAGAAGCTTGCCCTTCGACGCCAGTTATTGTGACTGGTTTTAAGGAATTGCCTCAATTTGGTGATGATTTTTCAGTTGTTAATAATGAAAAAGAAGCCCGCAATCAAGTTATGGCTGCTCGTGTTGAGCATGAAAAAAATGCCGCTAGTACAAATATCACTGGAACAGATTTATTAAAAATGATGAAACAACAGACCGACACTCAGGATTTGAATGTAATTGTCAAAGCTGATGTCCAGGGCTCTTTGATATCTGTTATTAATAGTTTGAAAATTATTGATAGCCAAGGCGAGATTAACCTTCATATTATTGGTAGTGGTGTCGGTAATATTAACGAAAATGATATTCGTTTAGCATCCGATAAGGAAACTATTATTTATGGTTTTAACGTTGATACTCCAAAAGCCGTAAAACAACTTGCTAATCGTGATGGTGTTAAAGTTAGAACATTTACAGTCATTTATAAATTAATTGATGATGCTAGGCTATCGATGGAAGCGTTACTTGCTCCAGAAGTTGTCGAAACGGAGATTGGCAAAATTACTCTAAAGGGAATATTCCGAACCGAAAAAGATGAAGTTATTGCTGGCGGCGAAGTAACTAGTGGCAAAGCAATATCCGGAGTTTTAGTAAGAATTAAACGAGCCAAAGAACAGATAGCAGAAGCTAAGGTGGTTAGTGTCCAGCGCCAACAGCAAGAAGCCAAAGAAGTATTTGAAGGTGAAATGTGTGGATTAAATCTAAAGACTACTAAAAAATTACTGCTCGAAGTGGGCGACAAACTCGAACTATTTACCCGCGAACTCGTGAAGCGTACACTTAAGTAAACTAGTATTGAACTAACATAAAGGGGGATAATTATTATGTTCCAACTAGATGATAAATTTTTGCAGGATATTGGATTAAATGATTTGCCGGAAGCGCAAAAAAAACCTTTTTTACAGCATATCTACGATGAATTGGAATTGCGTGTCGGCACTAGGCTATCTGACGGCTTAAGTAATCAGCAATTGGAAGAGTTCGAATCAATCATTGATCACAAAGATGACATTATTTCTAGTTGGCTGGCAAAATATATGCCAGAATATCATAACGATCAAGTATTTATGCAACTTCAGGTGGCAACTAAACTTGATGTAAATGACTCGAACTTAAGGGCTGAATACGCTGCGACTAAATGGCTAGAAATTAATCGACCTGACTATAAACAAGTTGTCGCTACAGTACTTGATGGGTTAAAACAAGAAGTTATTAATAATCGAGATGTAATTTTGGGCGACGATAAAGCCTAAAAATAGCCGTTAATAAAATCTTTACTCGACATTTTACGACCGCTTGGCGCAATTAATTCGTCGATTGATAAATATTTATGGTCAGAGCATAAAATATCAAGTTTGGTTTGTTGTTCGTTCGTGACATGAGTTTTTGTTATGATAATTGTGTTTTCAGAAATCTTGAATTTTGTTTTTGGAAAAATAATATAAGCCCGAACAATTCGTTCAGCTTCAGTCGCGGTTATTTCTGTCGGTTTTAGCCAGGCTTCGTCTTTGGTAATTAATTGGCAATACTTTGCTTTATTATCATCTTGTAGGGTTGGTTGAAGTGATCCATTAATAATTGATGGAAGCAAATCAAGTAAAGCTGTTGTACCTAATTGTGACATTGTTTGATACAATTCTCGGCAAGTTTCGATGCCAGATAATTTATGAACAATTTGCCCATAGATTGGTCCAGCGTCCATTTTGAATGATAATTTCATTATAGAAATACCAGTTTGGCTGTCGCCATTTTTTATGGCAGATTCAATTGGCGATGGCCCACGATAAGTAGGTAGTAGTGATGGATGAACATTTATGATACCAGGTTCAAATAAATCAATAGTTGATTGAGGTATAATTTTGCCAAAGCTTACTAACACGCCAGTTGGCTTTGTATCTAATTTTTGGATGTCGATATTAATGTCGACAATTTTTGCTGGTTGCCAAACTGGTATATTATGCTTTTGAGCAAGCTTTTTGACACTTGGCATTGTTAGAATTTGGCCACGACCACTTTTGCTATCGGGTTTTGTAACGACGGCTACGATATTATAGCCGGCATCAATCAAACCTTGAAGTGCAGTCAAACTGAAATCATCAGTCCCAAAGAATATTATTGTTTTTGATGTATTTGTCATAATCTAGTGGTTGTAATTCGCCTTTCTCGTCGAGTTTAAAGAATGCATCTTTTTTATCGCGGATATGATCAATAAAAACTATCCCATTAATATGGTCTATTTCGTGTTGAATAATGCGAGCCAAGAAACCGTCGGTTTTAAAACGAACTTCATTACCATCAATGTCCATAGCCCTAATGCGAGCCTTATTATAACGTGGAACCTTGCCATAAACATCTGGCACACTAAGGCAACCTTCGTAATCTTCAGTTATTTCGCCTTCTAATTTTATAATCTCGGGGTTAATTAAGGCTGTAAAGTCGCGAACGGCTTTATCATCAAAATCGCTGCGAATGATAACAACGCGATCTAGGTGGTTAATTTGGACAGCTGAAATAGCCGCGCTAATTTCGTGTGGACGCGAATCTTCCCAGTCGAGTGCTACCGCGGTTAGGTCTTTAACAAGTTGTAATATTTCGGGTGTCACGACGTGAATTTTTACTGACCTCTGACGCAAGCGTGGATTTGGTAGAACAATTATACTATCTTTTTTCATCATTATAGATATTATACCAGTGGTAGCTATATAGACCAAACACTCCAAGTTTGATCTATAGCAGGCTAGTCGGATCTAGCTCAAATTGCCATGATTTTGTTGGTATTAGCTTTAATATGTCGATTAAATACTCGCGTTTTGGGCTTTTTAAGACCAATTGCCAGCGGTATGTGTCATGTTGTCTTTCGTAAAAAGCTGGTGTTGGACCTAGAACTTGAACATCTTTATTGACTTTATTTTTTAACTCTATTGCCATTTTTTTGGCGTTATTTATAGCAGCTGATTCAGTTTTATAAATACAAGTCAGTCTTAACAAATGTGTAAATGGTGGGAACAGAGCCCGTTTACGTTCGGTCAAGGTGTATTGATAAAATGATTCGTAATCTTGTTTTAGACCATTTATTATACTTGGATGTGTTGGCTGATATGTTTGGACAATTACTTGAGTTTGGTGTTCATTCCGTCCGACTCGACCTACAACTTGAGCTAGTAATTGGAATGTCCGCTCATTAGTATTAAAGTCTGGCAAAGATAGACCAGTATCAGCTTGAATAACGCCGACAGTTCTTAACTGGGGTAAATCTAATCCCTTAGCAATTACCTGCGTGCCAATGGCAATATTTATTGTGCCATCATACAAATCTTGGTATCTGGCATTAACTGCTTCATCGTCTTTATTGTCGGCGTCAAACCGAGCAATATTAGTATTAGGAAATATTTTTTTTAGTTCTGACTCAATTAATTTTGTGCCTATACCTTTATGAATAATATCGGTGCTTTTACAGGTCGGACAGTAAGTCGGTACTTCTGACAAATAGCCACAAACATGACAGCGTAGATGATGTTTATCGGCGTGTAAGGTTAGTGGTAGAAAACATTTTGGGCATATTGCAGTCCAACCACATTTTTTACATAGAGTCGTGCTGGTACTACCACGCCTATTATGAAAAATAAGGACTTGTTTGTTGATTTTTAGAGTTTTTTCAATCTGTTCAATAAGTTGTTTTGAAAGAAAACGGTGATTCTTAAAATTATCATGTTTTGTCATATCGACGAGAGTTACTGTCGGAAGAATACTATCAGGTCGAGCGATTTTTGTTAAAGTTAATATCGGTCGATCGGATTGTTCAGCAAGATAGCGATCAACAACGTTTGGCGTGGCACTACCAAATACGACTTTGGCTTTATGGTATCTGCCAAGCATAGTTGCAACTCTTAGGGCTGAGTATTTTGGTGCTTGCTCTTGTTTATAACTAGGTTCATGAGCCTCATCGACTATAATTACACCAATATTACGAAAAGGAGTAAATAATGCTGAGCGTGGTCCAATAATGACCCTAGGTTCATTGCTGTGTAGGGCTTCAGACCAAACCTGATGACGTTCTGACTCGGTCATTCTAGAGTGAGTAACAAGTAGATTATTAAAATGATGCGAAAAATCGGCAACCAATTGTGATGTTAAGGCGATTTCAGGGACTAATATAATGGCAGATTTTCCACTAGCGACTGCAGTTTTAGTAATATCAATATATAATTCCGTCTTGCCAGAGCCAGTAATACCCTGAAGCAAAAAAGTGCCATAATCAAAACTAGACAATGTTTTTAAAGAGGTGAGTTGTTCATTATTGAATACAATATTTATTCGTTCGCGTAAATTTACTGTTGGACATTTTAGGGTTTGCCGTCGATTTTTTTGCAAGCCTCTAGGCAAAATTGTTTGTAAAACAGTTGCTAGCGGTGTCATATAATATTTTGATAGCCATTTTGATAGGTCGACTAATTGTATTGGCAGGGCGGTTTTTTCGATTATTTTAATAATGGATTTTGTCGGGTAAATAGGTTTGGTCGTTTTACATAAAACGACACCAATTATTTGTTTTTTACCTACCTCGATCAATACTATTTGGCCTATCAATAGTTCTATCTCGGACGAATAGGTAAACGAATCACTGTCGGTCCTAATTATTTGGGTTGGCGCCACCTCATAGTAGTGCATATAAAATAGTATACTGCTAAACTAAGAACATATGTATTTTGATAATCGCGAACAAGCTGGGCAATTGTTAAGTGTAGAACTTTTAGATAAATATCGCTATGAAAACTGTGCGGTGGTTGCGCTAAGTGATGGCGCAGTGATTGTTGGTGAGCAAATTGCAAAGTCGTTGCACTGTATTTTGACATTGTTATTAGTCGAAAACATTGAATTACCAGGTGAAGGTGTTAATTTTGGTGGTGTTTCGCAAAACGGCGGATTTACCTATAATGGAATGTTTTCAGTAGGTGAAATAGAAGAATATGAAAGTGAATATCACGGTTATTTGGAAGAGCAAAAGCGTGAAGCTTTTGGTAAGATAAATCGATTACTTGGCGATGGCGGTTTAATAAATGAGGATATGTTACGCGATCGAGTTGTGATTTTAGTGGCTGACGGTTTAGATACGGGCTCATCGCTTGATGTGGCAGTCGATTTTTTAAAGCCGATTCGGATTAAGCGGTTAGTTGTAGCTACTCCTGTAGCAACTATTCAGGCTGTTGACAGGCTTCATGTTTTGGCCGATGAATTGCATATTTTGGATGTTAAAACTAATTTTATGGGTACAGATCATTATTATAATCAAAATGATATACCTTCGCACGAGGCTACAATTGCCAAAATTAATCAGATAGTTTTGAATTGGCATTAAAATTATTGCAACATGTTGTGATATTGTGCTACGATATAGTCAATAGCATACAGGTTTATGGGAGAATATAAGTTGATGTTAGATGTTTTTATTACATCCCGAGTACGACGCAAAATTGTTGTAGTTTACGCAAAATACCCCGATTTTCGCACGCACGTTCGAGGGTTGGCGAAATTAATCAAAGAAGATCCAGGTAATATTCAACGCGAGTTAAAACGTCTTGAAAAAGTTGGTTTTTTAACTAGCGAGAAACAGGGTAATACTAAAATTTATTCTACAAACAAACAGTTTCCAATCTTTAAAGAATTACAGGGAATTGTTATTAAATCTCAACAACAAGCTGGTCGACCAAAACGTTCATCTTCTGATTTTTAATGACACTATTTGAGAAAATCATTGCCGCCAGAGGTATTTCTAAAAAAACTTTGGCGGCCTTTTTGTTGCCAACTTATCCATCAATAAACGATCCATTTTTATTACCAGATATGGGGATAGCGGTTAATCGTTTGGTTTCTGCATTTAAAAATCAAGATAAAATTACGATTTATGGCGATTATGATATTGATGGTATTACGGCAACAGCGTTAATATTAGATGCATTTAAAAGTTTTGGCTTTAAAAATATTGATGTTTTTATGCCGAATCGATTTATCGAAGGTTATGGACTAACAATTGATGCAATTAAGAAAATTGCTGGAAATGGGACAAATTTAATTGTAACTGTAGATTGTGGTAGCCAAAGTGTTAAAGAAATTAAAATGGCCAATAAGCTTGGGATTGATGTGATTGTTACTGATCATCATAATATCGATTTAATTCGGCCACCAGCGCTTGCTGTTATTAACCCAAAGCGGGCTGATAATAACTATCCATTTATTGATCTGGCCGGTGTTGGAGTCGCATTTAAATTGGTTCAGGCCTTGCAAACAAAACTCGAAGGATTAGAAAATGGGCATGAGAAATGGCTGCTTGATTTAGTAGCACTTGGAACTGTTTGCGATGTTGTCTCATTAACTTATGAAAATAGGTGCTATGTTTACTGGGGTTTAAAAGTATTAGCGAAAACAAAACGGCTAGGATTAAAAGCATTAATGGCTGTTTCTGGAATTGAACCCGTAAAAATTAACGCTCGGTCGTTGAGTTTTGGATTGGGGCCAAGGATGAATGCTGCAGGTAGGTTAGAGACAGCTCAGCACGCGCTTGACATGTTGGTTAGTAATAACCCAATTGATGCATTTGAAAAAGCTCAGTATTTAGATGAACTAAATTATGCTAGGCGAGCTGATCAAGACAAAATACTCAAAGAGGCAATTATTCAGGTCGATAAATATCCTGACGATGACGTTTTGGTTGTTAGTGGACCTACTTGGAATCATGGGATTGTTGGAATTATTGCCAGTAAGCTTCTTGAAAAATATAAAAAGCCAGCCTTTGTTTTACAAGAAATAGGTGATGAATCAAAAGGTTCAGCCCGAAGTTATGGTGATTTCAATTTAGCTGAAGCAATCGAAAATGTTAAAAATTTAATCTCGAATGGTGGTGGTCATAAATTAGCTGCTGGTATTACTTTACCAACAAAAAATATAGAGAACTTTCGAAAACAAATCAATCAATTTTATAAGTCACAACAATTAGTCAATCAACGATTATTATTATTGCCTAAAGCTGATGCTGTGGCTGATTTATCGGAGGTAACTGAAGATTTGGTAGATATGATTAGCCAGCTGGAACCATTTGGTAATGGCAATCCGCAACCAATTTTACGAACGGATAACCTTACTGTAATTAATGTCCGTAAAATGGGGTCTGATAATCAGCATATAAAATTGGAATTAAAAGATAAAAATGGTAAAAAAATGCAGTTTTTGGCATTCAGTGCGCCAGAATATTTCTCGGCTGAAATTGGTAGTCATGTATCGGTTTGGTATCAGCCAGATATTAATGAGTGGCAGGGTAGGCGCACAGTTGAAGCTAGATTATTACATATTGTAGTTGATATCTAATTAATTATTTAATATGCAGATCTACTTATGCAACTATTATGCTCATGCTATAATGGCATTATACTTTTTTAACTGATATAAATAGGATGTTCTAAAGTAATATTATGAACAATAAAACACAGTCTGGCTTCACCATCGTCGAACTCCTCGTCGTCATAGTCGTAATAGGTATCCTCGCCGCCATAACCCTAGTCTCCTATACTGGTGTAACCAGTCGAGCTGATATTGCTGTCATGCAATCAGACTTATCTAATGCCTCTAAACAAATAAAACTATTTCAAGTAACTGAAGCTAGTGGTAACTATCCAATCCACAACAACTGTCCAACTCCTAGTATTACTGAAATCTGTCTCAAATCAAGTAATGGTAGTATCTATACCTACACAGCATCAAATGAAACTAATCCTAAAACCTTTGTCCTAGATGCTACTAACGGTGCTACAGCTTACCGTATTACTAATGACTCAGTACCTCTAAATATAGCAGTTACGCCAATCACAGCCATAGCCGCTACTGTCGGCACAACCACAGCCATAGGCAACACGTTAGCCGCTGGTGGTTTAATCCCCTCAGCAGCCACCGCATCTTACCAATGGCAAAGTTCAACAACATCAGGTGGTACCTATACCAATATCCCTAGTGCAACAGCAAATACTTACACATTAAAAATATCTGACGTAGGTGAGTACCTAAAAGTAGTAGCTACTGGAACAGGCAACTATAGTGGGGCACAAACTTCTATTGCATCTTCACAAACTACCGACCCTAATTGGCTAGCTGTCGGTACTCAAGTCTGGGCTAAAACTAACCTCAATGTTGGTACGATGGTTACAGGTACAACAACCCAAACTAAAAATAGCATCCTAGAAAAATACTGTTACGGTGACACTGAGTCAAACTGTACAATCAACGGAGCATTCTACCAATGGGATGAAGCTATGCAATACGTAGCAACTGAAGGCGCCCAAGGCATCTGTCCATCTGGTTCGCATATTCCAACTGACGTTGAGTGGACAATCCTCGAAACATACCTTGGTTCTGCGACTGCAGGCACTCAGCTTAAAACCGGTGGCACATCAGGCTTGGATATGCCGATTACCGGTAATCGCATTACTGACGGGACCTTTTATAATCCGTCGTACGCTTACTTGTGGTCTAGTTCTGTGTCGAGCGCTGATGCCTGGGTTCGTCGCTTGTACTCGAATGCTGCTACTGTGTATCGTTTTTCGATCAACAAGGGCTTAGGCTTTTCGGTACGTTGCTTGGGAAATTGATTTGACCGCTTTGATTATTTTTTTATTTAAAAAGATTATCAATTATTAGGCTCGGGCTAAGAAAAAAAGAAAGTGTTGTTGCAAGTAGTTTGTATCTCTGTTACAATACTCGCTATATGGTACAAGTTATACGAAAAGATGAACGTGAATCAAACGAGAATATTATTCGTCGTTTTAACCGCAAAATTCTACAGAATGGCGTTTTAATAACCGCTAAAACGATGATGCGATTTGAAAAGCCGATTAGTAAACCAGAGCGACGCGTCAAAGCGATTATTCGCAAGGCACGTAAGGCTGACAAATTGGATAAAACTAGGTTAGGACTGAGATAAAAGTGGCTCTCAAAGAGCAAATTAATAACGATCTAAAAGCCGCCCTACTAGGCGGCAATCGTTTTAGCACTGAAGTTCTTCGTGGGTTGAAGGCCACGATACTAAATGAGGAAGTTGCACAAAGCAAACGTGACGAAGGATTAGACGACTCAATTATTGAGCAGTTAATTGTTCGTGAAGTTAAAAAGCGCAACGAAAGTGCCATAATCTATGACGGTGCAAATCGACCAGAATTATCCGAAAAAGAACGAAATGAAGCCCAAATACTTAGCGGTTATTTGCCAAAGCAACTGTCAGAAGCTGAAATTACTATCGTAGTTGCTAGAGTCATAAATGAACTAGGCGCAACTAGCCTGAGTGCGCTGGGTCAGGTAATTGGGGCTGTTAAAAAAGAGCTAGGCAGTACTGCTGACGGCGCTTTAATTGCTCAAATTGTCAAAAACGCGTTAAACTAAGAATTGTTAATAGGAGGGGTAAAATGATATTATTTTTTGGGCCAGCCGGATCTGGCAAAAGTGCGCAGGCGCAATTAGTAGTTGATAACGAAGGTTGGAAATGGCTTTCGATGGGTCAATTACTTCGAGACACTAGTGATTCTGAAGTACACGAATATCAGAAAAAAGGCCTATTGGTCCCGATTGAAAAAGTTAACCAAGTTTTAGGCGAAGCCTTAGATAAATTTACAGCCACTGATAAAATGATTCTTGATGGATATCCACGCCAAATGGACCAAGCGGTTTGGCTTATTGATAATTGTAAATCTCGCGGTTTGTCGATTGAATTAGCTATTAATTTTGATGTCAATATGGAAGAATTACTAAAACGAATGGAACTGCGTGGTCGCGATGACGATACGCCAGAGTCGATTAATAAACGGCTAGAAATTTACCACAAAGAGATTGATCCTATACTGAATTTTTTATCTAAAAATGATACAAAAGTTGTTTATGTTGATGGAGTTGGTCTACTTGAAAATATTCATACTAGGGTGATGAAAGAACTTGTCGAATGCAAGCTCGCATAAAAACCTCTGAAGAAATTCAGGCTATGCGTGACGGTGGCAAAATTTTAGCTACTATTTTAGCTAATTTAAAAAAACACGTTGTCGTTGGTATGAGTGAACTTGAGGCTGATGCCTGGGTTGAAAACGAAATTATCAAAAATGGCGCAATTGTGACCTATAAAACACCCGAAGTAGACTTTCCAAATGCTATTTGTATTTCAGTAAATGACGAAATTGTTCACAGCATACCAACTGATTACAAATTTGAAAAAGGTGATGTTGTTAGTTTTGATTTAGTAATTACATATAAAGATATGAAAACCGATAGCGCTTTTACGATGGTTGTTGGCGAAGAGCCAACTGGCATAAAAAAGCATTTACTAAATTATACTGAGCGCAGTCTTTACGCTGGAATTGATGCAATTAAGGGTCCTGTCTATGTTGGCGATATAGGCGCTGCGGTTGAAAAAGTTTTAAATGAAGGTAAATTGGGGATTATTCGTGATTTAGTTGGTCATGGTATTGGTCACAAAATGCAACAACCACCAGAAGTGCCAAATTATGGGCGAAAAGGTACAGGTGTTTTGTTAGTGCCTGGCGATACGATTGCAATTGAACCAATGGCAACGCTTGGTGGTGATCACATCAAAACTGATGAAGCTGATAATTGGACAATCAAGACTCGCGACGGCAGTCTGGCAGCTCATTTTGAACATACGGTATTGATAACCGAAACTGGTGCCGAAATTTTAACTAAGCTTTAGACGCATGGTGCAACTTTTTGCTAGGCAAAATGTGCCATAAGCGATATAATTTATATTATGCAAGAAAACTCTCGACATGCTGTTGGAATAGATATTGGTACGGCGACTGTGCGTTGTGTAGTGGCCCACATTGACGGGACAACTGGTGTACCAACAATTGTAGGTGTTGGCTCAGCCCCAAATAGTGGAATGCGCAAGGGCACAGTAGTTAATTTAGCAGGTCCAGCCAAGGCGATTGATGATGCGCTCGGTGAAGCTGAACGAATGAGCGGTTATCAAGTTGATGCAGCGACAATTAGTATTAATGGTTCACACATCTTAAGTACGCATGCCGATGGCATGATTGCGGTTGGTAGTGCTGATCACGAAATTACCGGTGAAGATATTATGCGAATCGAAGAAGTTGCAACACTTGGTAAAGTTCCAGCCAATCGTGAGATTCTTCAGGTTGTGCCACATGCGTACAAACTTGATGGTCAAGATAACATCAAAGATCCAGTTGGCATGACTGGTACGCGTTTAGAAATTGATGCTCATGTTGTATCTGTCCTAACTCCTCATTTATTGAATCTACAAAAAGCGGCTGAATCGGCCAAAGTTGCAACAAATTCGATTATTGTAGCTGGTGTTGCGGCTGCCAAAGCTGTTCTTACGGAACAACAACTTGAAAATGGCGTGGTACTAATCGACATTGGTGGTGCGACTACAAATATTGCTGTTTATGAAGAAGGTGACTTGCAATATGTTGCCGTAATTCCAGTCGGTGGAATAAATATAACTAATGATTTAGCAATTGGCCTCAAAACTGATCCAGAAATTGCCGAGCAACTTAAACTTGAACATGCATCGGCATTATCTAGGCATGATTCTTCAGGTGTAAGTTTGAAATATAATGGCGAAATATATACTTTTGAAACAGCTGAAATTGACGAAATTGTCGAAGCTAGGCTAGAGGAATTATTTGAATTAATTGACAAAGAGCTAAAACGAGCCGGCCGTTCTGGTAGATTACCAAGTGGTGCAGTTTTGACTGGTGGCACAGCCCAATTAAAGGGAATTGCTGAATATACCAAAGAATCGCTAGGTTTAGCAGCGCGGGTTGGTACAGCTTCTGGTTATGGTGGCGTGGCCGATGGTATAGATAAGCCACAATTTGCAACTGCATTAGGACTTATGTTAATTGATGCCGAATCATCAATTAATACAGGACGTAGCTCTAAGCCAAAGGGCAAGAGCATCATATCTGGTGGATTTAAGTCTTTGTCTAAAATTTTTGGTCATTTCAAATCTTAGGACTGTATAATTTTTTTATATGTAGCCTATAGGTTTTTTGATTCAAGTGTTATACTAGAATACGAATACGAATTGGAGATAAGATATAATGCCTGAAGTAAAACCAAGCGATATACAAACGTTTGCCAGTATAAAAGTTGTAGGTGTAGGTGGAGCCGGTGGCTCAGCTGTTAACCGTATGAAGGATGCCGGACTAACTGGTGTTCAATTTATTGCGATGAATACTGATGCTCAAGCTTTGCATAACAGTAAAGCCGATATTAAATTGCATTTAGGTAAAACGACCACTGGTGGTCTAGGAGCAGGTGCTAATCCATCAGTTGGTGAAGCTGCTGCTAATGAATCACGTGATGAAATCAGGGAAGCTTTAGTCGGTGCTGATATGGTATTTGTTACATTTGGTGCTGGTGGTGGCACAGGTAGTGGTGCTGGCTATATTGTGGCCGAGATTGCTCGTGAATTAGGTATTCTGGTAGTTGGTGTTGCAACCAAACCATTTAGTTTTGAAGGCGAAAAGCGTCGTCAAAATGCCGAGTGGGCTATTAACCAACTAGGACGCCATGTCGACACATTAATCACAATTCCAAATGATCGATTGCTACAGACAATTGACCGTCGCACGCCATTACTTGAAACATTCAAAATTGCTGATGATGTTCTTCGTCAAGGTGTTCAGGGTATTTCGGAGCTGATTACTGAACACGGCTTGATAAATCTAGACTTTGCTGACGTACGGGCAATTATGAGCAATGCTGGCTCAGCATTAATGGGAATTGGACGGGCTAGTGGTGACAACCGCGCTGCCCAAGCTGCCCAACAAGCTATCGAATCGCCACTCATTGAAGTATCAATTGATGGTGCTAAGGGCGTTTTGTTCAATGTTACTGGTGGTTATGATATGAGTATGAGCGAAATTCAAGAAGCTGCCGAAATTATTACTAGCGCAGTTTCACCAGATGCCAATATTATATTCGGTGCAACGCTTAAGGCTGACATGGAAGATGAGTTGATTATCACGGTTATTGCAACTGGTTTTGATTCGGCATATTTTCATAAACAAGATGCAACAGATGACAATGACAAAATCACTACTAGTTCGTCAAGCCTAACCGACGAGACGGTCGGTAATATTGACTTAAATCTTGATCATAGTGAGTCAGCTGCGATGTTTGCCGACGAAAACACTGAGGATATTTGGAATCAACCAAATGATGACGATGACGAATCAGAGGTCCCAGCATTTTTACGCCGTCGCAAAAAGAACAAAAAGGACAAATAACTACAATGACCAAGCATAATATTGGTGATAGTCGAGTGATTGAATCTCGTGAAGTTAGTGACGGCGTAACTATTCGTCGTCGTCGTGAGTCACCAGACGGCAAAAGGTTCACAACTTACGAGCGTATTGAAAGACCAAACTTGGCTGTTATAAAAAAGAGTGGCGCTAGGGAACTATTCGACCGTGACAAACTTTCAATTGCAATCAAGCGTTCAGTTGGCAAATTCTTTTCATCAGAAGTTGAGATTGAAGAAATAATTTCCGACATCGAAGATGGACTTTACGCACTTGGTGAAAACGAAATTACGTCAAAACAAATTGGCGACAAGGTTCTAGACGAGTTAGCAAAACGCAACGAGGTTGCTTATATTCGTTTCTCTAGTGTTTATCGGGAGTTCAAAACGTTGGATGATTTCGTTAAAATTCTTGAACAACGACGACTACAAAATAATCAGTCAAGTGAGAAATAAATAATGCGGGTGGTGGTTATTTACAAAGAAAATACTGATTACGCCCACGAAGTTAACGATTATTTGCATGATTTTGAGCACCAAACCGGTCATCTGCTTGAAACGCTTGATCCTGAAACCCTTGAAGGCATCCAGTTTTGTGAAACGTACGACATATTAGAATACCCATCGATTATCGCCCTTAGTGACGACGGATCTTTGCAAAATTTTTGGCACGGTTTACCAATGCCAACTATTAGTGAATTAAGTTTTTATATTCAATAGATTTTGTAACGCTAAAGTTGTTTTTATTGCCACGATTGACTATAATAATTAATTAGAACATCCTCAATTTGAGGTTAGTGGCTATCAACCACGAATGTTTAAACGATAATCGACTCGTTAGATCGAAAACTAAGCGCTAAAAAGAATCTCTTTTTGGAAACTGGATGGTACCGTCGGCCGTAGCTTTATGCGAAGGCTGATTCCAGTAACTAAAAAGGGATTTTTGTTTTTTGAAAGGAAAACATTATGGTACAAGAAAATGTTCAGATTTCTAATTTAACTATTAGGCCTCTAAAAATTGAGGATACTATTGGAATTAGAAAGATGCAGGCCGATGCTTGGGCTGATGTTTACCCTAATAAAGAGGCAAAAATAACGCGTCAATGGGTGGTTAATTGCACTGCAAAATGGTTTTCGCTCGTAGCGGTAAAAGCTTCAATAGAACATTTCAAAGATATAATTAATAATCCAGATAAATATTATTATCGTGTTGTTTTGGATAAAAATAAATTGTTAGGAGATATATTTATGTCTAAAATAAGCGGGGTTCAATGCCTTGAATCACTATATTTAGATAAAACTTTGCATGGTAAAAAGATAGCACAAAAATTATTAGATGAGGCTCTAGAATGGGTTGATAGTAAAAAACCTGTAGTTTTAGAAGTTGCGCGTTATAATAGTAGGGCAATTGCCTTCTATAATAAATATAATTTTGAAATCGAAAAAGGCTCTGAACATATTTTTTGGGATAAAATACCTGTAGTAAACATGGCTAGAAAAGGAGGACTGGAATGAAATTCAAAGCCAACACTCGCCGTCGGGCGCTAGAATACGAAAAAGATTTAGTCGGGCAGTGGAAAGAAAATAAGACATTTGAAAAATCGATCGAAATGCGATCAATTGAAGACACGTTTGTTTTTTATGATGGTCCGCCATTTATTACGGGTGTTCCACATCACGGCACGTTACTCAGTAGTTTAGTAAAAGATGTAGTTCCTCGCTATCAAACGATGAATGGCAAGCGAGTTGAACGAGTTTGGGGTTGGGATTGTCATGGGTTACCAGCTGAAAACTTCGTCGAGAAAAAACTTGGCATTACCGACAGACACGATATCGGTACAAAAATTAGTCTAGAGGATTATATCAAGACCGCTCGTGAAAACATGGTCGCAACGGGTGATTTGTGGGAATCGACGATTGATCGCATGGGTCGCTGGGTTGATTTTAAGGGTGCTTACAAAACCATGGATAAAAAATACATGGAATCAGTTTGGTGGGCTTTCAAGACTTTGTACGAAAAAGGTAAAATTTACGAAGGCGAACGGGTTTTGATGTATGACACCCACTTGGCAACTCCGCTATCAAAAGCTGAAGTTACAATGGATGCTGGTGCCTATGTCGATGTGACTGATCCAAGTGTTTTCGTAAAGTTCAAATTGGTTGGTGAGGATACGACTTTATTAGCCTGGACAACAACGCCATGGACGTTACCTGGCAACGTCGCTCTTGCGATTAATAAAGATTTTGAATATGTCGAAGTTGAAGTTGGCGAAAGTCGATTTATTCTAGCAAAAGACATGATTGGCACCGTCTTAACTGACGAAAAACACGCAAAGTTAGATTACGAAATTATCAGGATGATAAATGGATCAGATTTGGTTGGAAAATCATACGAACCACTATTTGGCGATCGTGGCGATGGTGCTCATAAAATTTGGGCAGCTGATTTCGTAACACTCGAAGCTGGTACTGGTATTGTTCATATTGCCCCAGCCTATGGCGAAGATGACTTTAGTCTGGCCAAGAAAAATAATATCCCAGTCGTCCACGTGATTGATGATTACGGTAAATTTATTGAAACTGAATGGACAGGCCAAGATATTTGGGAATCAAATAAAATAATTGCCAAGACATTATTGGAGCGTGGTGTTGTTTGGAAAATTGACTATATTCGTCACGAATACCCACATAATCCTCGGACTGGTAATCGCTTGATTTATCGAGCTCATCCAAGTTGGTTTATGGACATCGACGGCCAACGAACTGAAATGTTAAAAGAAAATACCGAACATATCACTTGGTTTCCTGAACATATCAAACATGGTCGGTTTGAAAAAACTATCGAAACGGCACCCGATTGGAATTTGTCGCGTGATCGATTCTGGGCAACAGCCATGCCGATTTGGAAGGGTATTGATGCAGATGGCAATGAAAAAATCAAAGTTATCGGCAGTTATGCTGAGCTAAAAGAACTTAGTGGTGTTGAACTTGAAGATTATCATCGTCCGTGGGTTGATGATATTAAATTCAAAATTGATAGCGTCGAATATTCGCGTATTGATAAAGTGCTTGATTGTTGGTTCGAGTCGGGCAGTATGCCATTTGCTCAATTTCATTATCCGTTTGAAAATGTTGCCAAATTTGAAGCCAATTTCCCAGGCGATTTTATTGTCGAATATGTTGGTCAAGTTCGCGCTTGGTTCTATTATGTCCATGCCGTCAGCATTGGTTTATTTGGTCACAACGCATTTAAAAACGTTATTGTAACCGGTAATATTGCCGGCAGTGATGGTTTCAAAATGAGCAAAAGCCGTGGTAACTTTACCGACCCAAATGAATTAATGGATAAATATTCAGCTGATAGTTGGCGATTTTTATTATTGTCATCGCCACTTTTAAATGGCGAAGATTTTAGTTTGCAGGACAAAGACGTTAGCGACACAGCGCGCAAACTTTCAATGATTTGGAATATGTACGATTTCTTTACGATGTATGCCGAAGTTGATAATTGGGAGTTCAAGGGCGATTTGTCTGACCCATCCGAATCACTTACGAATCCACTTGATCAATGGGTTGTTAGTCGTATGCATCAGCTAATTGCTGAGATTACAAAAAATATGAATGTTTATAATATTCCAGATGCCGTCAAACCGATTTTGCCATTCATTGAAGACGCCAGTAATTGGTATGTTCGCCGCAGTCGTCGCCGTTTTTGGAAAGCAGGGGACGATACTGACAAAAATAATGCCTATCGAACTTTGCACTACGTTTTGGTCCAATTAGCCCAAGTTTTGGCGCCATTTACGCCATTTTTGGCCGAAGAATTGTATCAAAAGCTAACTGGTGGTGAATCAGTTCACTTACTCGATTGGCCAACTGGTGGCCATGTCAATGAATTAGTCGTTAGTGATATGGAAACCGTGCGTGAGTATGTAAATACTGGCCTAAGCATTCGTGCCAAGGAACATCAAAAAGTTCGTCAGCCACTAGCTAGTGTTACAATTCCAAGTCTTGGTAAATTTGTTGATTTTGCCGATATTTTATGCGAGGAATTAAACGTTAAATCAGTTATTATTGGTAGTGAATTTGCGCTTGATTTAACTATCACGCCAGAATTAAAGAGCGAAGGTATCGCCAGGGAAGTTATCCGTCATATTCAAACTGCTCGTAAAGACGCTGGTCTAAATATCGAAGACCGCATCCAATTAGTTCTTATAACAGATGATGCAGAATTAAAGCAGGCAATATTAGACAATCAAAAAGTTATAACTGATGAAACGCTTACAACTGAACTAAAAAACGATGGACAAAAATCATACTCAACGACAGTAAAAATTGATGAAGCTAGTCTAGTAATTTCTCTTCAAAAAGCCTAGAAATCAAGTCGATTTCTAAAATTAGATTAAAACAAATCCAGGAGGAACGTCCTCCTGGGATATTTCATCCTGGGTTGAACCCAGGATGGTAATAATCGCATTTTTATAACCTAGATTGGCATGTAAGCATCATTTGTGCAACCATAACTAGTAACGTCATGAAACCAACAAATAATACGATGATTACACCTACCATAACGGCCAAAAGGTAATCAACCTTCTTATCAACAGCCTTGATGTCAGGATTACCTTTTGTTTCAAGGTCTTTAGGACTGAACTTAGCCTCAGTCATTTTTAACCATCGCTTGGGCGAGAACTGTCTTTAGCTCACCAGTTTGATTATTGAAGAATACTTTTACAACAATGCCTTCACCACCATTGATGATGTTCTCACCAGTTTTTCCAAACTGAAACCCAAGCCAAATGTTGAAACCTTTACTTGCAACCCATGGACCTATTGGGCCTTCGTTCAACTTTTGCAAATAGGTAGACACTTTTTCATCATCTTCTTCCATGCATCTAGTATAACGCCTAAACCATTTATTGAAAAACATAGTTAATAAACCTCCTTTTTTACTTGTCATGATGGGATAGTCTCCGGATATTTTAGCTTGACTTTTTATGCCTTTTATGCTTAAATCGATGTATAAGGTAACAAAAACAAAAAAAACGAAAATGTCATTACTTAAATACCTACAGTTCCAACCAATTGATCGCTTGAATGAAATTCCTGATGAACATAAATCACAGGATGATATTTATTTGGATGAGCCAGTTGATGAAGTTTCGCTTGAACAGTTTTGGGAAAAAGTTGTGCAGGATATTCACGAAGACCCCGAATGGTTTTCGTTTGATAATGAGTAATCTAGGTTTCGTATTGTGATAGCTACGGTTATAATTAATTAATGACCGATACTGAATTTGACATATTAATTACTCGTGCGATGAACGAATTACCCCAGGAATATATCAAGGGGCTTGATAATGTGGCGATTGTAATGGCCGATAGCCCAACGCCAGAACAGATGAAAAAAATGCATCTTGATGGTCAGCATCTACTGCTAGGGTTGTATGAGGGAATTCCGTTGACAAAACGCGGGGCAAATTATAATTTTGTTTTGCCAGATAAAATAACCTTATTTAAAGATTCTATCTTGGCAGTTTCTCATAACAAAACGGAATTATTTGAACAAACCAAAAGGACACTTTGGCACGAAATTGCCCATTATTATGGGCTAAATCACGATAGAATAAACTTGTTGCAATCTGGCAATAAATAACTATTTATTAGCCATTAGACGGATTAATCTACTATACAGTACAATATGCTTTACAAATAAGCATTATTATAGTAGTATAACAGTAAGTTAGGTTATGAAAATAACCGAGACTGTACAAAAAGACGAGGGCGTCTTTTTTTTATGTCAGAAATAATCTATCAAGAAACTAGTCAAGAAAGGACTTGTGTGATGTCAAATCAAAGTAACCAGCTTCCTATCGATATAGTTAATAGCGATACGACGAAAGATATAAATCTGTATCATCTTATAAAATATTATTTGAAACACTGGATGTGGATTGTTGCATTGTCCGGAACTGGTCTTGTAGCCGGCCTTGTCTACACTTTTTATATTCAAACTCCGCTATATAAAAGCGATGCTACGCTTGTAATCGTTTCGCCCGAGACCGCTTCTTCTACTGACACAACACTTAGCAACTATGTTGAACTTTTCAAATCACGACGCGTATTAGACCCAGTTATTAGTGAACTGAAAATCAACGAAAGCTATGACCAATTTGTCAGTACGTTTGACGTCTCAAACGATAAAAGTACCGATATTATACACGTGTCTGTTGTAAACTCAGATCCAAAGCAGAGTAATGCCATAGCAACTAGTACTATAACTTCGTTCAAAAATGAAGTAAAAAGTATCTACAACACAGATAATGTTCGCATCGTTGATGGGGCTAATGAACCTAGCAAACCTTATAACGTAAACGTATTGATACAACTAGCTATTGCTTCAGCTGCGGGCTTTATTGTATCTGTTATTGGACTGTTCTTTGTATATGACTCTAAACAAGGCGAACAAAATTCAAACTTAGCATTAGTTAATAATACCGAGGCTGTGATAGCGCAACGTGAAAAAAAGAATGAGTTGCACAAGAAGCAGATTGAAAACGAAAGGCGCAAAAAAGAGGCTGAAAAACTTCGTTCAGAGAGAAATGAGTCAAAGAAATTAGCCCGTGAAGCCAAACAGGTCAAACACATAGCTAATAAAAAGGCTGCAGCCCGACGTAAAAATATTGCCAAGAAAGCTCGAATTGAGAAGATAACTACTCAAAAAAACCTAAAAAAGAAAGCACGTCTAGTGCGTATTGCAGAACAAAAAGATGTTCGTAAAATTATACGAACAAACATAACACTTGCTATAAAGTCAGCATTATTCCCATTAAGTAAAAAAATAGAAGAAGCAAAAGTTGTTCAGGCTCTAAAATATGAATCTCGTCAAGCCGAACGTATAGCACAACACGAAGAACGTATGGCAAAGATTGAAGATATGAGGGCCAGCAGCCTTGAAAAGCACATTGCTGCCATATCTAGATCGGCAAAGCTAGCTGAACGCATAAAAAAAGAGAAGAAGGTTGTTGCGACAAATAACAACGGCAATGTATTCTACGCCAAGATTAAGGCAAATCGTCCTACCCTTTTACTTAATCGCATTCGACGTAATCGATTGAAATAAAATCCAACCTGTACGAAACAAGGGAAATAATAGCACGAAGGAAGGTGAAATATATGTACGATAAATATATAAAAAGATTGCTGGATGTTATATTTGCATGTGTGTTCGCCATCATAATTTTGCCTGTTTGTATTGTTGTTGCCGCGCTAATTAAATATGAGAGTAAAGGGCCGATCCTTTTTAGGCAAAAACGGGTGGGTAAAGATGCTAAAACTTTTACAATCTACAAGTTTCGTACGATGTATACTAATGCGCCCAAGCTACCTCCTAATAAGTTCAAAGATGTCAACAAATATATCACTAAATCAGGTGCAATGTTGCGCAAGACGTCACTCGACGAACTACCCCAACTGCTGAATGTATTGAAGGGTGATATGTCAATTATTGGCCCACGACCTGGTGCCGCACAAAACGAAGATGAGCTAATCGTTGAACGTCAGAAATATAACGTATTTCAAGCACGTCCAGGTATTACTGGATGGGCACAGGTTAATGGGCGCGACGAACTGGCCGCTAATGTAACACATAAGGTTGCATATGATAGGGAATATGTATCAAACATATGTTTATCAATGGACTTGAATTGTTTGGTTATGACATTTTTTACCATAATTAAATGTGATGGATATAACGAGGGCATTGTAAACAGCGTAGTTAAACAACCACAAATCACAACGAATCCTCAGACTGTATTCTATGCCGAGGTATCTTCCCAAACAGGCAAAACCAATAAACGTTTGGTAGTGCGCCGAAAAGGTCGTACTAAATTAGAAGAGAATAGTTAGACCAAATGATGAAAAAGGTATTATTCACAGCTACCGTTGATTCACATATACTTGCATTTCATACGCCTTTTTTAAAGTATTTTAAAGAAAATGGCTATGAGGTTCATGTGGCAACAAACGGCAACGAGGATATACCTTACTGCGACAAAAAGCACGTTGTTCCTTTCGAGCGTAGCCCGTTTAAATTGAATAATATTAAAGCAATCAGACAGTTGAAAAAGATTGTTGACGCCGAAAAATACGAGATTATTCATACCTACACGCCAATGGGCAGTGTCGTTACTCGTCTAGCTGCTATATCGGCACGCAAAAATGGAACTCGAGTTATCTATAGTGCACATGGCTTTCACTTCTTTAAAGGTGCACCGATGCTTAATTGGCTGATATTTTACCCAATAGAGAAAAAATACTTGCACATTGCACAGATACGCTGATTACAACCAATAAAGAAGATTACGATTTGGCAAAAAATAAATTCAAGACTGATGTTCGATATGTCCCCGGCGTTGGTATAGATCCTAAAAAGTTCGATATTAGTATGACACAACAGCAAAAGACAGACCTAAGAAAATCTCTCGGGCTAAAAGATAGTGATTTTGTGATGATTTATCCTGCAGAATTAAATAAAAATAAGAATCAAAAAATGTTGATTGATGTTATGGAGATAATCTCAAAAACACATAATAATATTCATTTACTGTTGCCAGGCAAAGATAACATGAACGGCTACCATCAAAAAATAGCAAAAGAAAAGAATCTGAATAACATTCATTTTTTAGGATACAGAAATGATATCCCACAGCTTATGAAAATCTCAAATTTAGCTGTTTCTACATCTCTAAGAGAGGGATTACCCGTTAATATCATGGAAGCTATGTATGTAGGATTGCCGATAATCGCTACAAATTGCAGGGGTAACAGAGATTTAATTAAGAATGGACTAAATGGGTATATTCTCGAATCGAATGATCAGAACGGCCTAGCGAACAAGGTAGCATATCTAGAAAAACGGATAGACGCTAGGGATAGAATGGCACGTAACAACAATAAATTAATCAGTAATTATCTATTAGCTAAAATATTAACAAGCATGCATGGTATATATGCGGTAGGTGATTATAATGAATAATTTCGAGAGTTTATTATTCTATCTCCTTTCTTTTTCTTTTTCTGCCTTGTTAATGTACTTCGGCAATAAACGAAATAACAAAGTTATTATTGGGTTAAGTCTCGCAATACCTATTTTGATTAGCGGACTAAGATATATGGTTGGCACTGATTATCAGACCTATACTACTATGTACAATGAACTGTGGAATCTTCCATTCACCGACTTCTTTTCGAATGTATTTTCTCAAATTGAGATTGGTTTTTTTCTATTAATAAAAATATCTGGATTTATTACAAGTAGCCCCTTTTCCCTATTTGTTTTCTCAAGTTTCTTGACTATTATATTTTTCTATCTCGGATTAAAAAGATATAAGATTAAGCACGCAGCACTAGTGTATTTATTGTATTTATTAATCATCTTCCCATTAACACTTAACATTGTACGGCAAGGAGTAGCAATGTCTATAAGTTTTTATGCGCTCTCTTTTATAATTGAGCGAAGGCCAAAACAATACTTTTTTTGGATTATTGTGGCAAGCTTATTCCATATTTCGTCTCTGTTCCTATTACCAGTATATTTCATAAACAAAATAGTAAAAGACGACAAACAAAACTCACATATTTTAATATTGTCTAAACTCATCGCCCTATCTACACTCATTTATCTACTGTGGCCGTATGCTTTTGGTCTACTTGACCATTTATCTTCTTTTGAAAAGTACAGTAAATATCAACCAATCTCAGGAGGTCTTAGCAATACATATAATTTTGAACTAAAAACAACTGCAATTATCGTATTGTTCTATAGATGGGTCTTAACTAAAAAAGAAGACTTTTACTTTTTGGCCTTTATGGTCTTAAACCTAGTTATTTCTATCACGGGCTCTAACTCCGAGACTATCCAGCGAATTGCATTATACTTTTCATTCTTCGGTTTTATATTACTTACTAACTTAACTAATGTGTTTAACGACAAGTTAGGTAAATTTGTTGTATATTCACTGTTAATTATTTATGGGATGTTTTATTTCTACATAGCATACTATCTGCAAGGCCAGGCTAATGTGATTCCGTATCAGTTAATATCAAGGGCTGGTCTATGAAAAAATTTTCAGAAATTTCGGTTATTATGGCAGAATACAACACGAACGAACATGATTTAAGAGAAGCCATACAAAGCATACTTGACCAAACATATAGAGATTTTGAGTTTATAATTATTGATGATCATGGAAGTAACAACCTAATAAAAATAGTTACAACATATAATGATGATAGAATTAGGATTATTAAAAACCCCAAAAATATGGGATTAGTTTATTCACTAAACAATGGGGTTAAGCACTCTCGAGGAAAATATATTGTCAGAATGGACACTGACGATATAGCTCTGCCAAATAGAATTGAGAAGATATATAATTTCATAATTTCTCATCCAGAATATGATGTGGTTGGCTCTAGGGCTATCGAGTTTTCCGGTAATACAGATTACGGCATATTAGGAAAATGTGGCGAGAAAACAAAAAAATCAATTATGCGTGGTGACACTATCATTCATCCCAGTGTAATTATTCGTAAAAAATCGATTGCAGACGTTAATTATTATGATGATTATCGTCGTTCCGAAGATTTAGCATTATGGTGTAAAATGGTGCTAAATAAAAAACGCATATTTGTGTTAGACGACATACTTCTTAAATACAGAGTCAACTCAGACAATTATAAAAAACGAAAGCTAAGTAATAGAATAGGTGAACTGAAAGTTCGATTATATTATTATCCGAAGCTACATGCTGGGCCTATTGAGTATTTTAGAATAGTAAAGAGTATTATTTCTGGAACTCTTCCGATAAAATTTGTACAAAAATATCGGAATAGATTTGTATTACAAAATGATCTACAGAAAGAGATTAAGAAATAGTTATGAAACAAATTCGAGTTTTACATATTGCGGGCGATATGAACAGAGGCGGAGTTGAAACATTTACCATGAATGTGCTACGAAATATTAACAGGCAAAAGTTCAAATTTATATATTTATGTTATAGCCATGCCCCATTTGATTATGAAGATGAAATTATATCACTTGGTGGTAAGATAATTCGTATCCCAAGCATAAAAGAAGCCGGTGTATTTAAGCATATAAGTGATATAAGCCGAATCATTAAAAATGAACGTATAGATATAGTTCATGCGCATATATATTACAACTCTATATTTTCACTCATTGCTGCAAAAAAAAATAATGTCAAAGTAAGAATAACTCACTCGCATGCCACAAGATCAGAAGTAAACCCAAGTATAGTAAAAAGAGTTTACTTTTTTATATCAAAATTTATTATTAACACCCACTCAACCAGTTATGCTGCCTGTGGGATTGATGCTGGTAACTCATTATTTTATAAAAAAAATAAATTTAATGTGATATACAACGGTATTATATTAAAAGATTTTATTTATGACACATCTACCCAAAATCAATTTCGTATAGGGCTAGGCATCCCCACAAATGCTACGGTGATAGGTCATGTTGGTAGAATCGATACTCAAAAAAATCAGAAATTTGTCGTAAACACCTTTAACGAATACTTGAAAATCAATCCAAACTCATACCTTATTCTAGTTGGCGATGGTATGTTAAGGGCAGAAATTAATAATTTAGTCTGCAATCTTGGTATTCAAGAAAATGTCATATTTCTAGGTAATAGAGCGGATGTAAATGCGTTATATAATACTATGAATATATTTTTATTCCCGTCTTTAAGAGAGGGTTTACCTATAACTTTAATTGAGGCGCAAGCAAATGGCCTAATATGTTTAATTAGCAACACGATAGATAAGAGCGTAAAACTTACGGATTGTATTAACTTTTATAATTTAGATAATGGCGCAAAACTGTGGGCACGGAAAATAGACGAGCTAAACCTAAAAAGGATAAATACCAAAGAGACTATGGAAAATAGTCCCTACAATATAGCAAAAAGCGTAAAAACTGTCGAAAGATTATATGAAGACTCACTAGATAGTAGGTTGCAAAAATGAAAAAAATATCAGTAATAATACCAATATACAATGTTGAGAACTATTTGATAAAATGTATTGATTCAATCATTAATCAAACTTATAGAAATCTAGAGATTATATTGGTCGATGATGGATCAACCGATGGCTGCCCTGAAATTTGTGATGAATACGCAAAAAAAGATAAAAGAATTAGAGTAATTCATAAAAAGAATGGGGGCGTCTCAAGTGCGAGGAACTCAGGCATTAGCTTAGCTAGTGGTGAATATATTACCTTTGTTGACGCCGATGATTCAATCGAACAAAATATGGTAGTGTTACTACACGAAACTATCGTTAGCAAAAAGAGTGATATCTCGATATGCAATATATTAAATATCGAAGAAGGTCAACAACCAGTTGATATAGATTATCAAAACTTGACTCGTACACTAAATAGTAGAGAGGCTCTAGGAGACATGTTATACCAAAAGAATATAATTAATGGCCCGTTTGCAAAATTATATAAAAAATATCTCTTCGAAGACATTAGATTTCAAGAAGACATAACAATAGCAGAAGATCTAGAGGCCAATTACAGGCTTTTCTTGAAAGCTAAGAAAATAGTTACCAATTCGTCGAAAAAATATTATTATCTTAAACGACAAGGAAGTGCTATGCAATCATCATTTAACAATAAACGAATGGATGGTTTGTCAATCACAAAAAAGATATTAGCAGACGCTAGTCTAAATCATTGTTCATTGATAAAACCATCAGAAAATAGGTTATTTATAGAAGCTGTGCTTATATTAATTGCGCTATCATCAGATAAATTAAACCATCCATCAGAGCACGTGAAATGCGTAAATATCATAAAACGATACAATATGAATGTAGCTTTTGATACCAAGTCTAAACGCAAAGTGAGGCTGTATGCCGCAATTTCACTAGTCAGTGTAAATCTCCTCATGGATATATTCGCTATAAAGCGGTATGTAAGACTATGGGCGCAACGTGAGAACTAAAAGCTCAGTAAAAAACGTTTTAGTATCTACGATTATGAGTATCGTGGTTATTCTTATTGGTTTTATATCGCAAAGAATATTCGTCGAGATTCTAGGGCTTGAGTACCTAGGTATTAACGGATTATTTGTAAACATTATTTCTATGCTCGGGATCGTTGAATTGGGACTTGGTTCTGCGGTTATCTATCACCTTTATAAACCTATGTCTATTCACGATGTGGCCAGTATAAAAACACTTATAGAATTTTACAAAAAAGGCTATAGAGTAATCGCCTCTGTCGTTGCAGTAATAGGCTTATTAATTATGCCGTTCCTTGGTGCGATAGTCGGCAAGGTAAATATCCCCGAGAGCATCTATATGATTTATCTGCTATTTCTTGCAGATGTTGTCTGTTCTTATCTACTTGTCTACAAACGCTCAATACTATACGCCGACCAAAAGAACTATATTATAAATTTCGTTCACATAGGATATATTCTTGTTATGAACGGTTTGCAGATTGCGGTACTACTCATTACGGGGAACTTTTACCTTTATTTAATTATCAAAGTTATTATGCGTATTATCGAGAATCTTGTTACTACCGCCATTGTCAACAAACATTATCCATCTTTAAATAGCGGTGGAATATTACCAATTGACGACGATACAAAAAAAGATATCATTAAAAAAATCAAAGCATTATTCATGCATAAAATTGCAGAATTTACTGTATTCGGATCTGATAGCATCGTTATATCTATATTCTTGGGCATAAAAACAGTCGGATTATATAGTAATTACTATCTTGTGATAACTACAATATCAAGCATCATTAGCCAAGCGTTTACTGCTATAACGGCGAGTGTTGGCGGTTTGCTTGTAGGTAACAATCATAAAAAATCTTTTGACGTATACAATAAAATGTATTTTGCGAATTTTTGGCTAGCTAGCATAGCAGCCATAGGACTGGTCGTAGCGATGGATTCATTTGTCACGATTTGGCTAGGCGACAAATACGTGCTTTCAATTGGCGTACTTCTGGCACTTGGGATTAATCTTTATCTACAACTCATACGTTCTGTGACAAATAGCTTTAAGACGGCTGCCGGTATTTTTCACGAAGACCGCTTTGTCCCAATAGCTGAATCGTTAGTGAATATTGTATTCTCAATTATATTCTTGCAATTCTTTGGCCTGGCTGGGGTGTTTATGGGAACAATTTGTAGTAACTTGGTTCTACTTTTATTCAGTTATCCAAAGTTTGTATACACGCGACTTTTCAAGCGAAGCTATAGAGACTATTACATCGAATTTATAAAATATCTTATTCTCACCCTCATTGCTGGTACGGCTACATTCGTCATATCACGAGCAATTGTTGTCGATGGCATGTTTACTTATTTTGTAATCAATGTTGCTTTGTCTGTAGTCGTCCCAAGCGTGCTATTCTATATTATTTATCGACACAGCGACGAATTCATATATTTCAAGAATCTTATTATTAAGATTTTTGCTAAAGTAAAGAGTAGAAAGTATATGAAATAAATATGAGCCAACGAACCCGAATAATTGTTAAATGGATTTTAGTCATCATCTGGATGATAGTGATATTCCTTTTTTCGAACCAAATTGCGAAAGTGTCGTCGGCGCAAAGTGGGGTAGTGGTTGAGTTTGTCAGGCATTCGTTACACGTTAGTGTGTCCGAAGATATATTGACGTTTTTGACCCGCAAAGCAGCGCACACCTTTATGTATTTTGTACTGGGTATATTAATGTATAACGTAGTCAAAGAATATGGATTCAGCACAAAAAAGGCGATATTGTTGAGTATTTTGTTTTCATTATCGTATGCATCGTTTGACGAGATTCATCAGTTATTCGTGAAAGGACGAAGTAGTGAAGTGACCGACGTATTGATTGATTCAACCGCAGCCAGTGTTGGTGTTTTTGTACATTACTATGTAGCCAAAATACATAACATTCGATTAGGCAAAAAGCATGCAGAAAAATAATATGAAAAAAATCAATCTATTCAAATGGGCGCAAAGAGCGGTCGGCATTGTGCTGGCTGCAAGTTATATCGCGGCTATTTATTCAGTCATTAATACCAACATGGCGCCAACTAAATATTTGGTATTCGCCGTGCCTGTTTCGTTTTTGGTTGTCGTGTTACTTGTTATCGCTAATTTTAAGGCTAAGAAATTATCGCGCAGCAAAAAAATTGGCATAATCATTGCATCTTTCATTATGATAGTTGCGAATATATTTGTATCTTCAATCAGTAGCGACTTAATGTCACTACTTAATAACATTCAAGATGACGGGTACGGTATTATCACCGAATCAGATCAGCATATAAAATTAACTAAGCCATTCACACTGTATATTAGCGGCATTGATACATATGGTGATATCTCTACGATGTCTAGGAGCGACGTAAATATCATGGTTGTTATTAATCCACAAACACATAAAATATTATTGGTTAATACGCCAAGAGATTATTATGTTCAATTACATGGGACAACCGGTCTCAAAGACAAACTGACCCACTCTGGCATCTATGGCATAAATATGTCAGTAAATACTATGGAAGATTTATACAGCGTACCAATTAATTACTATCTAAGGATTAATTTTTCATCACTAACAAAAATTATTGATGCGCTAGGTGGTGTGGATGTTAATTCGCAGTACAAATTTACAGCCGATGGCTATTTGTTTAATGTCGGTGTTAATCATTTGAATGGCAACCAGGCTTTGGCTTTTTCGAGAGAACGCCATTCATTCGAAGGCGGCGACCGGACACGTGGCAGCAATCAAGAATTAGTTATTGAGGCGATTATTGCCAAAATGAATGATTCGCAAACCATCATAAATTACCAACAAATCCTGGCATCACTAAATGGTGTCATCCAAACCAACATGAGTTCCAGTGATATAAGCAAACTCATCAGTGCCCAATTGAACGATATGAGCAAATGGAACGTCGAGTCAATCGGTGTAACCGGCACAGACAGCAATAATTACACATACAGTATGGGCAATATACCCCTTTACGTCATGGAACCTGATATGACATCTGTCGACACCGCAAAGCAAGCGATACAACAATATTTATAGTCTGTCTGTTGTATCATGTGATTCGCTTTTCATACATAAGTGTTTTATATTAGTATCATTGTGAAGACGAAGATAAACAAAAGCAAAAACCTGGTCAAGTCGGCTGTAAAAAGGGTGCATCACCATATAAAGTTAGCTGTTATTCCTCATAAGGATAATAATTATCGGCCACATCTAATCAGGCGTTATGGAATTGTGGCAATTATATTTGTTGTAGCTGGTTTACAATTTGGCTATAATTTATCGACAACCGGTAATATATTAGGTCGTGAATCTGATATAACGATAAGTTCGTTATTTGAACAAACAAATCAAACGCGTGTGCAAGCTGGTGTTGCACCGCTAAAACTCAATGAAAAATTAGACCAGGCGGCCTATTTAAAGGCCCAAGACATGTTTAGTGATCAATATTGGGCACATGATGCGCCTGATGGTACACAGCCATGGAAATGGTTTGGTGACGTTGGTTATAACTACGATGAAGCTGGTGAAAATTTAGCAAAAAACTTTACTTCAACTAGTGCGGTTGTGCTTGCGTGGTTTAATTCGCCAGAACATAAAGCAAATATGATAAAGAATAGTTATCAAGATGTTGGTTTTGCCGTTGTTAATGGCGAGTTAGATGGTCAGTCAACGTCGATAGTTGTGGCACTATATGGACTGCCGGCAGTTAGTGCTGTTGCGGGTGTTCAAACTAAATTTCCAGGAGTTGCATCAATTGGACAGACGAATATTTTAACTCAATTTGCCGTAGCTTTACAGTCAATTAATCCAGCTGTTATGGCTGGTCTTGTACTGATTGCAATTGCGATTATTGTAGCGGCATTTTCTCACGCCTATCGTCACAAATTGCCAAAAGTGCTTCGTCAAACCTGGTATCGCCATCATGGTTTATATAAGGCAGTCGGTATGGCTTCGCTTGGTTTGGCAATTATCTTTTTGTACGGTGGTGGACAGATTTAATAGTTAGTAGTTGGTAGGTAGTAGGTGGTATTGCGCCAGTAAACTCTATTTGCTATAATGCTAGTGTGCTTGTGAGAGCGAAAGCTCGAGTCTCTGTTAAGGAATCTCCTACACAGGAAAAACAGGCACAACAATGCAGACCCTATCGGGGCCTGTTTTGTTTCTTTGCATATCTAACACTAAAATAGTGTAAGTTTCCGTTTCCTTGTTTGCGTAAAATAACTGAGACTGTTTTATGTTGGTTGAATTTATAGCAGAGTTCATAAAAAATTAGTTCACAATTTGTTTTATTGTTTGAATCATTTTTTGGGATTATACGAGCAGGATTACCAAATTGAGTAGATTTCTTAATGACAGTAGTTATGCATGGTAATAGATGTAAGCGCATACGTGCATCTGGTTCACCTCTAATTTTTCCACGTCCGTCGTGTGTGGCATGGTAGAATCCCTTATTATTAAAGTGCACTACTTCATTTAGAAATGGGCAATAAGTATCTTTGATAAGATCGTATTCTTTACGTCTCATTTTAATGAGTTTATCAATAAGAATATTACCGTTAGCCATAACATGATTATATCAGCTTAAATTAAGAATATATAAAAAAGCGATGTCTGGCTCTATTGTCTAAATGGTTATCATCTGTTATAATCGACAGCTGATTATAAAAAGTAATAAGGAATTATTAAATGACAAAAGCAGTCGTTAAGATCGGTGGCAAACAATTTATTGTCGCCGAAAAAGAGACCCTACTGGTGGACCTCCTCCAGGAAGGCACAAAAGAGCTCATACTTGATGCACTGTTGGTTATCGATGGCGATAAAACGCAAGTCGGCAAGCCAACCGTTAAAGGCGTTAAAGTAACCGCCAAGGTTATTGAAGACCTGGTAAAGGGTGATAAAGTTCGCGTAATTCGCTACAAAGCAAAAAAGCGTGTTCACAAAGAAAACGGTCATCGCCAAAAATACAGCAAAATCGAAATTACTTCGATAAAATAATTGAAAAATCCTCGCCCAAACAGCGAGGATTTTTTATTGTGTCTTTGCATGTTTTGGATGATGACGTTTTTGCTTATTTCGAGTATAATAAGTCAAAAGAGAGAGGGAATATCAACACGTGGCAACGGTAATATCGGTGACTAATCAAAAAGGTGGTGTAGGTAAAACTACAACTGCTGTTAATTTGGCTTATTATCTTGCAAAAAGTGGTAAAAAGACCTTATTAATTGATTTTGACCCGCAGGGTAACGCTACTAGCGGTTTAGGTATTGATAAACAAAAGATTGAACTTATGATGGCCGATGTGGCAATGGAAACTGCCACTTTGGATCAAGTAACTATTCCGACAGCTTATCGAAATTTTTTTCTAGCACCAGCAACGCCACTTTTGGCAAATACCGAAGTCCAACTAGCTCAAGCTGATCGACGATTTTCGCGTCTGAAAAACGCGATTGAATCTAGCAAAGGTGAGTATGACGTAATTATCGTCGATTGCCCACCTAGCCTTAGTTTATTGACGGTTAATGGCCTAGTCGCGGCTCAATATGTACTGTTGCCAGTCCAAGCCGAGTTTTATGCGCTAGAAGGCCTTGGTCAGCTACTCGAGACTATGAAATTGGTCAGAAAAGGTATGAATCCAACACTTGAACTACTGGGTGTTCTGCCGACAATGATGGATACGCGTACGACTTTAAGCGGCCAAGTGCATGAAGAGATAAAAAAGCATTTCCCTGGTAAGGTTTTTAACTCAGTTATCCCACGCAACATTCGTTTAGCCGAGGCGCCGAGCCACGGTTTACCAATCGGTGCATATGATAGGTTTTCAAAGGGCGCTCGGGCCTACAAGTTGTTTACTAAGGAGGTGTTAAGTCGTGTCAGCATCTAATAAAAAAAGTTCAAAACATGGTTTAGGACGAGGTTTTGAGTCATTAATTCCAACCGATTTATTGGATGAATCATTTGATCCAACTGCCAAACAAGACCAGCAGGTTAGTGAACTACGTCAAATAAAATTAGATCAGATTGTAAATGATCCAAATCAGCCTCGTAAAAAATTTGATGATGAGGATTTAGCAGAATTAGCGGCGTCTATTAGTGAACATGGCGTTGTTCAACCGATTATAGTCACACCATACAAAGGTGGCTATCAAATTGTAGCCGGCGAAAGACGCTTTAGGGCTTCAAAAATGATTGGTTTGGATAAAATTCCAGCTCTGGTGCGAACTTTAACGGATCAGCACAAACTTGAAATCTCATTAATTGAAAACTTACAACGCAGAGATTTGAATGTTATGGAAACAGCCACGGCTTATTTAAAACTGCGTGATCAATTTAATATGTCGCTCGAACAAATCGGTAAACGAGTCGGCAACAAATCTATTAGTGCCGTCAGTAATAAACTACGCTTACTTAAATTATCAAACTATATGAAGCAAATTTTAATAGATGGTGAAATGAATGAAGGTCAAGTAAGGCCTTTGATTGGCGTTGAAGAGTCGATAATTACCAAGATTGTGCCACAAATTATTCGCGAAGGTTGGAATTCGCGTAAAATTGAACAATTTGTCGTTAATTTCAAAAAAAATCGTTTAAATACCGAGATGTCTAAGTCGCGTCAAATTCGTGAGCAACCTTATCAAAAACAACTTGAACATCTTCAAAAACGATTTAAAGCCGTTGTTAATATTCACACCAACTTTAAAGGCGCAGGTCACATTACAATTAAATTTAAAGACGAAAAAGAGTTCGAGCGTTTGCAAGATTTACTAGGCTGAGTTATTTATAATTCAGCCCTGAGCGAAGTCGAAGGGTTAAAAAGGTGATATTTTAAAAAAGTCGAATTGCGTTAAATGGGAACAGCCTAATGCTGACTGGTCCGACGACGTCATAGAATGGAATTGTGCCTAATCCGTTGCGTGAATCATAAGAATATGAATCTTGTCGATGGTCGCCTGATACGAATAATTCACCATCTGGCACGGTATTGTCATAAGTTCCACTTGTTGGGCTTCCTGGTTCGCCATTATTAGAATCGTCCGGGTTAAAACCACTTGGGTAATCGCTGTTATAGACGATGTAGTGACCGTCTTGAATCACGACACGCTCGCCAGGGAAGGCAATGACGCGCTTAACAACATATTCATCGCCAATACCACTTGTGTAACGAGGATTTTTGAAGACGATTATTTGACCGCGTTGTGGTATGTAAACTTTATTTTGTAACTGTGCCCAAGTGACTGGCAGACGATTTACGATTAATCGATCGCCAGTGTATAAAGTTTTTTCCATGCTTGGGCCAACAACACTAAAACTTCTGAATATAAATGTGTTTATAAAAATCGTACCTAATACGACACAGACAACAAAAATAACAATATTAAAAGCATCTTTTATCAATGGATGTCGTTTTGCAAAGGTTAATTCCATACTTCGTCTACTATACCATTATCTAATGGCACGTGTGAATATAAAATAAGCATGTAGGGTTTAAAAATAACTCAAAGTTCGGTATAGTAATATAAGCATTTATGAAGAAACGAAATTCCTCAATTGATGGTTTTATACTTAAAAGGTCCAGTAAACAGCTGGGCGATTTACGTACTGACGATAAAAAAGATACTACTATTGGAGTGTTCAGTAGCAAACCTTTAATCACTACAGGTGATGATAAGATTAGCAATTTAGGACAACCCAGACCAGGTTACGGTATGAATCGTTTTGATGTCGAAGAATCACTGTCTAGTATAGACAGTATCAATGAACCAACTAAAAAACTTAGTCGCCGGCAACGTCGACGACTAGAAAAGCAATCATTCAAGCGACCTCGTAGCTTAATTCGTCGCATAATTAAATGGCTAATTATATTAATAATATTAGCGGCTATTTCATTTGGTGGTTATATGGCTTATAAATTTATTAGTGCTAGTGTAAGTGTATTCCACGGTAATATATTAAGTGTTTTTAATAGCCAACCGTTAAAACAAGATAGTAATGGCCGAAGTAACTTTTTGATTTTGGGAACTTCAGAGGATGACCCTGGACACGATGGCGCTGATTTAACTGACTCGATTATGGTAGTTAGTGTTGATCAAAAAAATAACAATGTATTTATGTTTAGTGTGCCACGTGATTTGAAAGTTGAATATGGCAGAGCTTGTATTGAAGGTTATCGTGGCTTGATAAACAGTTTTTTTAGTTGTGTAAGTGAAGGAACTACAGATGCAGACGAGCAAGAGCGACTATCTACAATGCAAAATCTCGTTGGTGGCATTTATGGAATAGACATACAATATGGCGTTCATGTAAATTACACGGTCCTAAAAGATGTTGTTAATGCGGTAGGTGGTAGTATTACGGTCAAGATTGAAAGTGATAATCCGCTCGGGCAGATGGACAGCCAGTTAGATTGGACTTGTGGCGATACATATGCTAAACGTGTTAAAAATTGTCCACCAAATGGGCATTACGTCGATTATCCTAATGGTAAAGTTGTTCTTGATGCTCAGGCGGCTCTTAATCTAGCTAGGGCAAGAGGTGATGTTGAGCCGACTTATGGTTTTGCTAATTCGGCTCTCGATCGTGATAAAAATCAGCTAAAAATATTAGTAGCTATCAGGGATAAAGCTTTAAGCAATGGCATATTGACTAATTTAGGTTCGATTACAAAACTGATGGACGCTTTGGGTAATAATCTAAGAACAAATATCCAGATGAGTGAACTTCAAACTCTCTTAAAAATTGCAAGTAGCGTTGATTCTGACAATATACATTCATTAGATATGTTAACCGACCAAATTATAAATGGCACCGGTAACCCTGTGGCTGGAGATTTTGAGTATAGCCAGATTCAAGAATATATTGCCAAAAATCTTTCAAGTAATCCTGTTGTGCACGAAGCAGCCCCAGTTGTCGTTTGGAATGGTACCGATCAAATGGGCCTTGGCCAAATTGAGGCTGACAAATTAACTAGTGCCGGTTTTAATGTAATGCCTGTAGAAAATGCTCCAGAAAATACCTATACAACGACCGAAATTTATCAGATTGGTACGGGTAATAATGCAACGGCTAGTAAATTGTCAGATCTCTTTGGCGTTACTATAAAAAAGACAATGCCACCTAAGCCAGTTAATGGCAATGTTCGTTTTGTAATTATTATCGGAGTGGCCACAAGTTAGGCGATAAGTCGAGCGTGGTATACTAGAAACAGATATGGAGTTTCTCAAGATTATCAAGAAGCGACGTTCGTTGATAAACGAATTTGTCTATGTGACATTAAATATTGGCCTTGCGGTAACTTTAATGATATTGGTGCGGATTACGGGGTCGTTGTGGCCAGCATTTATACTTGTTTTAATTAGTAAATGGCGTATTTTTGCTGTTCGACCACAATTTTGGTTTGCAAATATTCAAGCCAATCTAGTTAGCGTGATTGTTAGCGTTAGCTATGTTGTTTTTCTGTATGTCTTAAACTCAACAAATATTGGCGAGTCGCAAACTTTAATACTTCAAAGTTTATTGGCAGCAATAGATATTTGTTGGTTGCTTTTTTTAAAACCACAATCAAAACGAAAATATGTCGTTGCTCAAGCTGGTGTTGGACTTTTTGTTGGCATCATGGCACTTTACACTGTGTCTTACGGATGGATAGCCTCACCAGTCGTGATTCTTACATGGTTAATCGGTTACGCGACTGCCAGACATGTTCTGAGTAGTTACGATGAAGAAGATCATATTGTCTTATTGAGTTTAGCTTGGGGATTTGTAATGGCCGAAATTGGCTGGTTAGCGTATCACTGGACAATTGCGTATAGATTGCCAATTATTACGAACGTATTGATTCCACAGGTGTCAATGATTGTGCTTTGCCTTGGATTTTTAACCTATAAAACTTATAATTCTTTTTACCATTTTCAAAAAATTCGTCTAGCCGACGTAATGTTGCCACTAATATTTGTATTGGCGATTATTAGCGTGTTAGTTTTGGGCCTCAACAGTGTTACGACTGGTGTTATTTAGGCATTAATCTTGTTGGCTGAAAAACTGAGGACATAACCGAGTTTATCTATGGGTCTAAAAGAGTGTTTTTTTGCATATTCAGTTAGTTCCTGGTGTTGGTCCGGGTCGGCTTCAATAATTAGATAGCCATTATTCGCTATCTTGTCGCTGGCTTGTTTTATTAATTCCTTGATAATTAGTAAACCATTTTCGTCAGCGAATAGGGCCATGGCTGGTTCATATTCAGTTTCGGGCGATCTGTCCCAAGTTTGGTCAACATAGGGTAGGTTGGCAATAATAATATCGGGTTTATGGGTATAATTTTGCAATAAATCACTCTGTAGCATCGCTACGTCCGCTACAAGGCTATTAGCGTTTAAAGTGGCAACTTTGAGCGCATCGCTACTGATATCTGCTAAAGTGACATCTAGATCGGGAAATTCTAGTTTTGCGGTAATGCCAAGGCAACCGCTGCCGGTGCCAATATCAATGAGGTGCAAAGTAGATTTTGGATTATGGATTAAAGATTTTAGAATAGTAATAATGTCTTCAGATTCGGGGCGGGGGATTAAAGTTGCTGGTGTAACAATAAATTTGCGTCCATAAAATTCTTTATGGCCAACAATATAGGCAATTGGTTTGTGATTTAGCCTCTCGGCAAGGTAATTATTGACAGTTATTAAATTAACTGTACTAATTATTTGTTCAGGGTGGGCGTGAAGGTAAGTGCGATTGACGTTTAGACTATGTGACAAGATAAGCTCGGCATCTAGATTAGCACTAGTTATTCCTGCATCCAATAATTGGCGCGAAGCATCGGCTAGCCAATCTTTAAACTCTAGCGTTTGCGGCATTTATTTCACGCTCATAATTTTGTAATTGTTCGATTATGTCGTCAATCTCACCGTTCATAGCGGCCGGAATGTTACTGCGCGAATAGCCAATTCGATGGTCGGTAATTCGATCCTGAGGAAAATTATATGTTCGAATTTTTTCACTGCGGTCACCAGAGCCGATTAAACTGCGTCTTTCGGCCGTTTGTTTAGCTTGTTCGGCGTCAATCTTTTGTTGTAAAAGTCGGCTACGTAAAACGCCCATAGCTTTTAATTTGTTTTTAATTTGAGATTTTTCATCCTGATTAATAACAACCATACCAGTCGGAATGTGGGTGATACGAACGGCGCTATCAGTGGTATTAACACATTGGCCACCATGACCACCAGAGCGATAAACATCGACTCTAAGGTCGTTTGGATTGATTTCGATATCAGCTTCTTCGGCTTCTACTAAAACAGCTATAGTCACGGTGCTGGTATGAATACGACCTTGTGATTCGGTCACTGGCACACGTTGAACGCGATGGACGCCAGATTCAAACTTTAATTTAGCGTATGGAGCATCACCTTTAACTCCAAAAATCACTTCTTTGTAACCACCTGTGTCATTGGCGCTTTCGCTAATTAAGTCGGTTTTTAAAGAGTGAGTTTCGCAATAACGTAGGTACATACGGTATAATTCAGCGGCAAATAAACTAGCTTCATCGCCACCAGCGCCAGCCCTGATTTCGATAATAATATTTTTTTCGTCATTTGGGTCTTTGGGTGCTAGCATGGCGAATAATTCGTCTTCGATTTTTTGGAGCTTGTCGGTAATATCGCTAACTTCTTGCTTGGCCATTTCGGCTAGTTCATCACTGCCGTTTGAAAGTTCGACAGCTTCACTTAATTGACCTTCGAGCGTTTGGCGCAACGTAGCTTTTGCAATAATGTGGTTAAGTTCGGTAAGTCTTTTGTTTTTTGATGTGTAATCTGGGTTGGTATAGGCGGTAGGTGATGACAAAACTGAAATAAGCTCGTTTTTCTCGAGGTTGAGGTCTTGCAGATTTAGTAATATTTTAGTCATAAACTTCTTTCTAACTTTATTGTAACAAAAAAGAGGCTATCACGTATGACAACCTCTTTTAAAAGATGCTACTCTGCGACTTTTTTGGCTTTTTTGGCGTTAGATTTTTTAGCTTTACTGGCAAGAGCGACTTTACGAGCCTCAGCTTGAGCAAATTTAGCTTTGTATCGATCAACACGACCTTCGGTGTCGATGATTTTTTCTTCACCGGTAAAGAATGGGTGAGACGCAGAAGAAATATGGACTTTGACAAGTGGATATTCGTTGCCATCTTCCCATTTAATAGTGTCGGTTGTCTGCGCAGTAGACTGAGTCAAGAACGCAAAATTAGCCGTTTCGTCGCTAAATACGACGGGGCGATATTCGGTTGGGTGTAATTTGGTTTTCATAATCTGTGTTATTGTATCTGTTTTCGGTTGATTTGTCAAAGGGTAATAGTTAGTTTCTTTCACCTTGCGGGTCCTGTCGCTCGGTCCGCCCCTGTTTTATAAAAACTGATTACAGCTTTGTAGTAAAACGGGTGCTGCCCCGCCGAACGCCACCCGTAGATCATCTATTGGGGCTTTTTTCTTTATCTATTGAACTTTATCTCTTAAAGAGTTATAATTATCAGGTAAATTATTTTAACGAAACAACTTACGCGGTAACTCCTGTAATAACTCGGCTTACGCAATATCCGTCAGTTGCTAGACAGATATATAACCGGCTGCAAACATTTTTTCCTCGCTCGATGTATCCACAGGTACACCTCGGTCGGAGAAAAAAGTTTTCGCTCGTTTATATCCAGTCTGGCAAATGACAATCCTGTGTAAGACGAGTTTATCGGGCGTGTAGGTGAAGAAAAAGGAGTTCAAACAACATGACAGTAGTTGTCGATATTAAAGCCCTGCTTGAGTCAGGCGTACACTTTGGTCACAAGACCAGCCATTGGAACCCTAAAATGGCACCATACATTCACAGTAAACGCCAAGATATTCATATTATTGACTTGGTAAAAACAGTTGAAGGATTAGAGGTGGCTTTGCCATTTATAACCAAAATTGTTGCTAGTGACAAACAGATTTTGTTTGTTGGTACTAAAAAACATACCAAAGACATTATTCGCGAAATTGCTATGTCTATTAACCAACCATATGTTACTGAACGATGGCTTGGTGGTACTTTGACCAACGTTGCAACTGTCAATCAGCAAATTAAGAAACTCAAAGATCTTGAAAAGCGCATGGCATCAGGTGACCTCGAAAAACGCTATTCTAAACTAGAAGTTCAACGCTTTCAAGAAGAAATTGATGATCTAAATGTAAAATATGGCGGTATTAAAGATCTAAAAGGTGGCAAACCAGGCGCTGTCTTTATCATTGATGTTATTGGTGATATGAATGCCGTTAAAGAGGCAACTGTATTAGGTATTCCAGTTATTGCTGTTGTTGATACTAATGCTGACCCATCACTAGTAAATTACGTTATTCCTGGCAATGACGACGCAATTAAAGGCGTTAAATTAATGCTCGACTATGTAAAAGAAGCCGTAATTGAAGGTACAGGATCAATAAAAGCAGTTGAAAAAACGGATAAAATTGACACAGAGGAGAAATAAAACGATGGGTGTATCAATTGATGACATTAAAAAACTAAAAGAGTTAAGTGGTATTGGCTTGACTGATGCCAAGGTTGCTTTAGTTGCTGCTGGTGGTGATTTTGACAAAGCTTTGGAAGCACTTCGTAAAAAAGGTGTCACTAAGGCCGAGAAAAAGGGTGATCGTGAAGCTCGTGAAGGTCTAGTTGATGGCTATATTCATGGCGGACGTATTGGCGTTGTTGTTGAAGTTAACTGCGAGACTGACTTTGTGGCACGTACTGATGGTTTTAAATTATTTGTTCACGAAATTGCTCTGCAGATTGCCTCAATGGCACCTGTTTATGTTAGCGAAGCTGATATCCCTACCAAAGAGCTCAAACGAGTTCGCGATGAAGCTATGGAAATTGCCAAAACTAGCGGTAAGCCAGCTGCGATGATTGATAAAATCGTCGACGGTCAAGTTAAAAAACACTTTGCCGAAAAAGTTTTGATGAGCCAAGAGTTTATCAAGAATGACAAACAAACTGTGGCTGACTTCGTCAAAGAAAACATTTCGAAAACTGGCGAGAATTTAATTATTCGTCAATTCAAACGCATTGAACTTGGCGTTAGTGAATAAAGTTTACCAAACCATATGAATAACCATGCGTAATGTGCATGGTTATTTTTATACTAGTCGACTAATACTGATTATGCTATATTATAACTAATGATAAAAAAATCTTTTGGTTTCACGATAGTCGAACTCCTCGTCGTCATAGTCGTAATAGGTATCCTCGCTGCCATAACCCTAGTCTCCTATACTGGTGTAACCAGTCGAGCTAAGATAGCTGTCATGCAATCAGACTTATCTAATTCTTCCAAGCGCTTAAAAATCTACCAAGCTACCTATGGTTCTTATCCAACGATTGACTCAACTACTAAATGTCCAACTGCTCCAACAGCCGATAATACTCTCTGTC
>Ga0209429_10000172_pt1 | contig 46609 bp, 23 predicted proteins | sample BarGraNGADG00212_3_FD_184493 | JGI IMG/M metagenome (GOLD analysis project Ga0209429, IMG submission 184493) | Arctic peat soil microbial communities from Barrow, Alaska - Barrow Graham LP Ref core NGADG0004-212 (SPAdes) (version 2) | ecosystem: Environmental > Terrestrial > Soil > Wetlands >... | reverse complement strand
AGAAAAGGCTATTTCTTTTTCGTAAGTTTCTGTCAGAAGTTTCATAAGGCATAAAAATAAGTAGTATTCCCATACAACAAATTATTAAGTATCTTTCCTTTTTGGTTCTGGCTTGTCCAGGTTAGGGGTTAGGGGTCTTATTTTTTGAGAGCACAAAGGTACAAAAATTCACCTTATATTCAAACCCCGACCTTTTTATCAAATAGATTATCCGGTTCATTGAGCTCCTTTTCCACAAATTCAATCAAGTCTGGGAAAAATTGATGAAACCGTTTTTCCAACACATCATGATTTTGAATCAGAAAATCAATAGTATTTTCGGGATGAATGGCTGATATTTTGTAGATTGACATGATTTCTAACGAGCTTTTTAGTCCATCTAGACTGGCATACTTGCGCAGTCGGTTTGTTGAAATAAAATGAAAAATGAACCCTTTTACTCTGTCAGGCAAATATTTATAATTGATTAGGGATGAAAAATAAAAACGGTAAGCAAATCGGTTCAGCGAAGTTTGCGGAGCATACTTTGTAAAGTTATTTGCAAGGAAATAATCGAAATACATATCGACCAGTATTCCCGAATAACGTCCAAACGCAGGACGAAGCAAAGCAATAGTTTCACTAACTATTTCATGCGAATCGGTAAAAGTATCCATCTTTCTGTGTAAAACAATCCCTACCCGGATGTGTTCGGGGGTAGGTATTCAATCGATTCCCTTTTACAAAATCACCGATAAAATTCCCTATTTGAATCCGGGAATCTCTTCCTGACAAAAAAATATGCGCTAAATAATTCAAGATGGTAATTCTATTTTCGAACAAAAGTAACAAAATATTGCTGCATTCTTCTCTGGTTTTACCTAATTAAATGAGGTGTTTAGCATAAAGTATGGAATAAAACTATGAATTTATTGTTTTTTCAGATTGAAAGTTTAACTAAAAATATAGTTTAAATGAATGATTGTTCATTTATCTTTGCACCATGAGAGTAAAAGATGAAGAAAAAGTGAACCGAATTTATTGCGCTGCTATTAAAGTAGTAAACAACATTGGTTTTCAGGGTAGTTCCATGTCGAAAATTGCCAAAGAGGCTGATGTTTCTGCTGCAACCATTTACCTCTATTTTGAGAATAAAGATGATATGATCAAAAAACTGTTTATTCATCTTAAATCCGGAATGGGTAATTCCTATTTTAAAGATACAAATGATTTGACTCCTTCAAAAGGCACTTTCAGAACTATCTGGTTGAATCATTATCAGTATATTATGGATAATATGGAAGAATATAATTTTCTGGAAAATTTTTCCAATTGTCCTCTGATTGAACGAATCGAGAAGGAATATAAACCCGATTACTGTCCGGTTATCGAATCACTTTTCGAAAAATCCAAATCGAACGGACTTTTACAGAACCTGAGCAATGATGTCTTGTACAGTTTGTTGTTTTTGCCGGTTAACTATCTGGTTAAGAAATCAAAATCAAACGAAACAACCTTAAACACGAGTGATTTAATCGACCTGTTTGAGGCTTCATGGAGAGCCATCTGCAAATAATCAAAAACACACTTTTGTTTATAAATGAACAGTTGTTCATTATATATACAACTGTATTTCAAGAAGAGCATTCATTCCAAAACAAATATTTATGAACTTAATTGACCAACTTTACTGGCGATATGCCACAAAGAGAATGAATGGAGCAAAAGTTCCGCAAGAGAAAGTAGACAGAATCCTGGAAGCAATACGGTTAGCCCCGACTTCGTTTGGATTACAACCGTTTAAAGTAATTATAATGGAAGATATTTCACTCCGCAAGGAGTATATGCCCGTATAGATGAAGAAAGTCGTATGAAAAGAATGCAACGAGATTCAATATACGGGTTTAATATTTAGTTTACACCACTCTAAATTTTTAATAAATAACTTGCAATACAGATTATTTCTCTAATTTTGTCCGTCCAAATACAGGGTTTATTGTGTTATTCGGTTGGATTTTTCGTATTTAGAAGCAAATAAACGGCTGTATCAGAACTTTTGTCCCGGTTTCGAATTCCAAACGCTAAAACCCGTTTTTCTGTTATTCAAATTCTGATAAATTAGTATACAGATATTCAAATGAAATTGATTATTAGTTAATTACAATTCTTGGCAAGCCGAGCGGGAAATTGTGTAATTGATAATTAGGAATTATATAATGCTCTGATCATGATTATACACCAAAACGCATCACTTCTTCCATTTAATACCTTTGGCATTGATGCTAAAGCTGATTTTATAATTGAATATAACTCAGTACCTGAGTTGCAAGAGGCGTTGCATACTGAAATGGTGAAATCAAATCGATTGTTACACGTTGGCAGTGGAAGTAATTTGTTGTTTATGCATGATTTTAAAGGCGTGGTGCTTCATTCACTCATAAAATCCATTGAAAGAATTCAGGAAGATGCCGATGCCGTTTATCTGAAAGTGGGTTCGGGAGTAGTGTGGGACGATTTTGTGGCGTATTGTGTTGAAAGCGGTTGTGGAGGAGTGGAGAATCTTTCGCTGATTCCGGGTGAAGTGGGAGCCTCAGCCGTACAAAATATAGGTGCATATGGAGTGGAAGTGCAGGATGTGATTGTGGAAGTGAATACAGTGGAAATTGAAAATGCTGCAGTTCGTACATTTTCTAAAGAAGAATGTCACTTCAGTTATCGCCAAAGTATTTTTAAAAACGAATTGAAAGACAAGTATATCGTTACCTCAGTTGTGTTCAGGTTGGATAAGCAACCCGTTTTTAAAATCAATTATCAGCATTTGGAAGCGGAAGTCCTGAAAAACGGAAGCATCGATTTACTTTCTATCCGCAAAACCATTATCGCCATTCGCGAAAGCAAATTGCCTCATCCAAAAGTGTATGGTAATGCAGGTAGTTATTTTATGAATCCCGTGATATCAAAACAATCTTTCTTTAATTTACAAGCCCGGTATCCTCAGATACCGCATTACTTTGTCTCCGAAAAGGAAGAAAAACTTCCTGCAGGATGGCTGATAGAAGAGTGTGGTTGGAAGGGAAAACAAATCGGAAATGCAGCCGTTCACGACAAACAAGCATTGGTTTTGGTCAATCGGGGTGGTGCTACCGGAGCCGAAATAATTTTTCTGGCCGAACAAATCCAAGCTTCTGTAAAAGAAAAATTTGGAATAGAGTTGAAGCCGGAAGTGAATTATATTTAGCTGTGCGTTATTTAGCTTCGCTGTTATTTGCTTCGCGTTATTAGCTACACTGTTATTGAGTTTTTATTGGGGTTTTTATTCAGTAGCTTCGTAACGGAATTGATGAAATTATTCAATTTAATTCCTAAAGTGTTGAATTCATTCAATATTATCTGATAGTTTTCTTCAGAAATAAGATTTCTGTTTTTAGCTTTATCAAGCCAGGTTTTGCTTTCGTAGAGAAATCCTCTGGATATATAATAAAAACTCCATTGATCCTTAAAGGTATTTCTTCCAAATCTTCTAATTTTTTTAAATAATCCCATTAATAGCGCGAAGTAACTAACTATAAATAACGCGAAGCAAATAACGTGAGCGAAGCGAACTATTTGAATATCTTCAGTTCATTCAGTTTTTGCTGATATTTTTTTGCATTTGCCTGATGATCAGCCCAGTTGGAAGCAAACTTGTGCTCTCCGTTAAGCGTTTCCGAAGCACACATATAAATATAAGTGTGATGAGTGTAATTTAATACAGCATCAATTCCGCTTTCTGTTGCAACACGAATTGGTCCGGGTGGTAAGCCGTGATTCCGATAGGTGTTATACGGCGAAATAAACAGAATCTGCTTAATTCCAATGCGTTTCAGACTGAAATCGCCCACAGCAAATTTCAACGTTGGATCAGCCTGAAGCGGCATACCTTTTTTCAAGCGGTTTATGTACAATCCGGCTACTTTCGGGCGATCGGTTTTATTATTCGTTTCTTCCTCCACAATCGACGCCAACGTGCTTACTTCAGCCGGTGTGAGGGGAATTGCAGCTGCTTTTGCTTTGCGATCGTCTGTCCAGAATTTGGTATATTCCCTGTTCATTCGCTCAAAGAGTGCTTGGGCATTCGTGTTCCAGAAAACCTCGTAAGTATTCGGGATGAAAAGCGAAATGGAAGTTGCCGGATTCAAGTGGTAGGTTGCTAAGAAAGCCTTGTCGTTGAGCAATTTCAGGATGTTCGTTGAATCAGCCATTAATTCCGAACCCAGCCGTGCAGCCAGCTGTTGTTTGGTGCGAATGTTGTTGAACGTGAGTCGAACCGGAGTTTGTCGTCCGCTGCGTAAGATTCGGACCAATTGAAAGTTATTCATGCCTCTTTTGAGTTCATACCTTCCGGAGTGGATTTTCTCGCCGTAATGAAGGATGCCGGCAACCTGTTTAAAAGAGAATAGTGTGAGTACATTCGCATCTTTTTCTAATAAGCGGGTCACATCGTTGAACGTACTGCTATCGGGTATACACAGAAAGGCTTTCTCCTCTGATTTAGGGAAAATATTCGGGGCAAACAGGATATAGGCAAAATACAGAAAAACCGCTACTACGCCGTAGCCAATCCATTTACTGATTTTAGTAGTTTGCTTTTTTTGTTTCATTATAGTTGTCATAGTTCCGGTAGGTTGTTATGTTCAATTGATGCCACAAAAATACGGATTTGTTTTGAGATAAATAAAAAGTAATCAAAAATCAGCATGTTTAATTTCATTTTTCATTTCTAACTAACAGATTGTCAACTAATAAAATGATAAATGGTAAATGGTAAATGGTCAATTTCGAACGATCGGTTTTGATAATCAAAAACTCTTTTCTATCTTTGCACCCGCAAAAGCGAAGTTTTGGAAGTTTGGGTGAGTGGCTGAAACCACCAGTTTGCTAAACTGACGTACGGGCAATCGTACCGCGAGTTCGAATCTCGCAGCTTCCGCCATAAACGCCGGATACTGAAAAGTGTCCGGCGTTTTTTTGTTTTCTTCCCCTCCTTTGGAAACGAGTGGCAGAGTGAATATCCGACGTTCTGGAATCCTTATACCTCCCGTGACATTCCTATTTAAAATTTAACCTGTTTATAACTTTTTTTGTATTTTTTTTGTGGTTTATAAAAACTTTCATATTTTTGTCTTATTATAGCTGAACAATTTGTTATGAAAAAATACATTTTATGCTACACAACATCTGATAAACTCCTACGTACAGTGTAGGTTTAATTTTATCGTATACTGAATAGAAAATTATAACATATTTAATTACAACCTTTTAAAAATTTACAACATGAAAAAATTTATTTATTTTAAAACAATGCTTCTCGCCGTTACGCTGTTGGTGGGAAGTGTGAGTGCGTGGGGACAAATTGCTGCCTGGGATTTTACAGGTGTTGGAACTACTTCTTTGCCTACTTATGCAGCAACTTCTTTTAATTCAAATTTAGTATCAACTTCAGGTGCTAATTATATTTCTCGTGGATCTACTGCAGCATGGAGCACTGGAGGTAATTCCTTTAGAACTGCTGGTTTTAAAAATGAAGGTATTTCAACTTCAAATACTGATTATTTCCAGATAACCCTTGCTCCTGCAACAGGATATGCGTTATCTCTATCTACCATTGATGCAAAATTTACTGGAACTGATACTTATTGTGCAAGTCCTGGAGTTTCAAATCAATTTGCATATAGTTTGGATGGAACAAATTTTACACTTATTGGTTCTCCACAAGCATTAATTGGAACACCTGCGACTCTAACTCAAATTGACATTTCTAGTATTACTGCTTTACAAAATGTTGCTTCAGGAACAACAGTCACCTTGCGGTATTATGCAAGTGGACAAACTACTACAGGTGGTTGGGGATTTTTATCTGCGGCTTCCGCAGGAACTAATGGTTTAGCAATTGGAGGAACTGTAACTTCAACCGCCACAATTACCAATTATTACTCTAAATCCACAGGAAACTTAGACATATTATCAAACTGGGGAACTTCTACAGACGGCTCAGGAACAGCTCCAACTGATTTTACAAGTGATAATCAAATATTTAATATTCGAAATAATGCAACACCAACAATTGGGGGAAACTGGACTGTTTCAGGTACAAACTCCAAAATAATTGTTGGCGATGGAACAAATGCCTGTAATTTCACCATTCCTTCATCCTTTGCAGTAAACGGCACAATCGATGTAACGGCAAATGCGACATTGACAAAATCAAACTCAACAAATCCAACCTTTGGAACATTGGATGCAAATAGTACAATTTCTTTTACAGGAACTTCTGCACAAACTATACCGGCAGCTACTTATGGAAATTTAAGCATCTCTACAACAGGTGGGAATGCGACTGCCGGAGGAACAATTGGAATTACCACTTCACTTACAGTTTCTTCGGGTTCGGTATTTGATATGTCAACCAATGCATTGACCGGTTCAGGTTTAACTACCAACGGAACTGGTACATTAAGAACGCAAAATACCACAAGTACACCAATTCCAACAGGAAAAACTTGGAGTATGGATGTAGAGTATAATGGAACTGGAGCTCAAACTATTGTAACAGGAATATACAATAATTTGATATTAAGCGGAGCGAGAACCGGCAGTCCAGCTATTACTTTAGGAAGTGGTACAATAACTATTGGGGGAGCTTTTTCAGTCACATCTACCGGAATTGGAAGTTATACTGTAACCGGAAATACGGTTGACTTCTCAAGTTCTTCTTCACAAACCATTCCGGCAATAAGTTATAACACAATTACAAATAGCGGTAATGGTGCAAGAACTTTTCCTTCTACAGGAACGGTGAGTATAGCAGGTACATTTACAACGGGAAATGGTGCTTATACATTAGGAACCAGTACAGTTCAATTTAATGGTTCTGGTCAAACCATACCAAAAACAAATACTTCGGGTGCTTGGTACTATAATTTAGTAGTAGCGGGAAGTGGAATTGCAAGATTTGGTGCAAGCGGACCAATATTGGCTTCTGGAGGGAATTTGACTATAAATTCGGGAGCAACTTTAAATATGGGGACAGTTGCTACTTTAACTTCTGCAACTACGCAGATGACAACTGATGCAGGTACTGGAACTGTAACTATTAATGGAACATTAAACACTGCTAATACTGCCGGTTTAATGGGTACAACAAGTACAACATTTCATAATACAGGGTTTCCTGTAAATAATATAACTATTGGAGCGAGTTCTACTATTAATTTCTGTGGAGGAAGTAATCAAACAGTCAGTGCCGGTTCCTATGCAAACTTAACAATAAGTCAAGCCAGAAGTACGTCTACGTTGACTTTACAAAGTGGAACTATCAATATCTCGGGAGTATTTAGCTACACTGCAACAGGTACGCCTACATTTACAACCACCGGCAATACTATAGTTTACAACGGCTCAGGGAGTCAAGCAATTGCTGCGATTCCATATAATAACTTAACTATTAATAATTCAACCGGAGCAACCATTGACCAAAATATTACAGTATCTGGGGCTTTGTCAGTCATTTCTGGTTCAACTCTAACTGTTAGCGCCGGCAAACAACTGACCGTCAGCACAACCCTTACCAACAACGGGACATTGAATTTATTGTCAAGTCCTTCGGGTACCGCCACTATTCTTACTCCGGGTACAATCGGCGGAACCGGAACAGCATCCGTTCAACAATATCTTTCTTCTGCCCGCAACTGGTATGTATCTTCGCCGGTAAGCAACGCTTTAGCACCATCGGGATATACTTATTATAATTATAATGAGGCGGGGAGTAATTGGGTAGGTAGTGTAACTTCTTTTGCCAAAGGAGTCGGATACATAGCTTTACCCGATTTGGCAGGAAGTACACTGACATTTACGACACAACCCGGAGGCACATTAAATACCGGAAATGTGGATATTACACTTACCAAATCCGGACCAACCAAAACCGGCTTTAATCTGATTGGCAATCCATATCCTGCTCACTTAACATGGACAAAAACATTTGTCAACAATAACTCAACACGAATTGAACCAACTATCTGGTATCGAACAAATGCAGGAACTGTTAATAGTGGCGGTGACGCATCATGGTCATTTCTAACTTACAATGCTGTTTCAGAAGAAGGTACTCCAACCACTGCCAATGGTATTGTTCCTCCTATGCAGGCATTCTGGGTAAGAGCGGTTAGCCCAGGAACATCTACATTGACATTGAACAGTGATTTGACACTTTCGCATCAAGCATCCAATCCATTGAAGGCTCCTGCAGTTAAAAGCTCTGATCGTCAGCGGTTGCGTTTGCAAGTAAACAACGGAACTTCAACCGATGAAACGTTGATTTATTTCGATGCCAATGCTTCAAATGGTTACGACCGCTACGACTCACCGAAATTTGAAGATGCAACTACGGTCACGCAAATTTACACTACGGCCGTAACAGAAAAATTAGTTATTAATGGAATGAACAGCATCCCACTCGACACCGAAATCGGTTTGGGATTTGTACCGGGTAATGCTACTTCGTTCAGCATTATGGCCAACGAAATAAGTAACCTGCCATCGGATGTAAAAGTGATTTTGAAGGACAATGTTACGCTGGCTGAAACCGACCTTACAAATGGAGTAAATACTTACGAATTCAGTCCTGCAACAACGACTACCAACCGATTCAGTGTCATTTTCCGCACGGCAGGAGCCGTAACCGGAATTCCAACGGCAGCTAACGAGCAGAACCTGTTGGTGTACCGCAATGCGAATAATCAAATTGCTGTTCAGATCAAAGGACAACTAAACGATTTCTATTCGTTGGATGTTTATAATTCGGTAGGACAAAAATTGGCAAGCAAACAAGCTACTGCAGGAATTACAATTATGGATGCCCCACAATCAGGTGTATATTTTGTGACCATTAAAGGAAATGGAAACAACACGACTAAAAAAGTAGTTATCAATTAAAGAATTAATTTGTAAAACAATTAAATAAAAAAAGTCATGCATACACTTGAAAATAAAACAGCAAAACGCTCCTATATAGTTCCGACGATTGTGCAAATTAAACTTGATAACGAAATTTCGTTGGCATTGGAATCAACCCCGCCACTTGGTCCGGGAGAAACAATGAACAGTATTCCAGAATACTTCAATAACGATCCGTTTAAGATGGCGTAGAACCAAGAGCAAAGACAAAAGAGCAAATGGAGCTTGCGACATCCCGCTTGCGGGAGACAATTGACAACAAGTCGGATGTATTTTGTTGAAGATAAGAGAAAATCCCTGAGAAATCGGGGATTTTTTTTGTTTGGGACGACGGAATTCCGATTCCGACAGTATTCGGGTTGATGGAGTAAAGTTCGGGATGACAGAGCCTGCCTGCTGCAGGCAGGTTCCAACTCCGTCAATATTCTCATGGTCGGATTTGGAAATCCGACCTCCCGGGTGTCTCCGTCAATATTTCTTTGTCGGAATCGGAATTCCGACGTCCCGGTTACCTCCGTCAATATTTCTTTGTCTGAGTCGGAGCTCCGACGTCCCGTCGAGTGGTTTTTCTTTTTGTGTTAAACATTAAAAAAACGACTTAATTAGATGCCATACAATATAATAAACACATATATTTGTAAAAATTTTCAATTATACGGTTACAACTATCCAATTTGACACTCGATTAAGTTATTAGCTTTATTGTTTTCAATTAGAAACTATTGGCTAAGCAATAGAAATTTTATTCCCATTTTCCCATTTCAATATCAAATTAGATTTCATGAACAATTCAAGCAAACAATCAAAGATTACAAACCTGCGTCAAAAAGCGGAAGCGCTTCTGAAAAAAAATTCATCAGAAACCGGTTTGTCTCTTTCCGAGACAGAAACACTGAAACTCGTACACGAACTGGAGGTACGCCAGATTGAACTGGAATTGACAAATGAAGAACTTATGCTGGCAAGTTCCGCTGCACAGAATGCTTCCGAAAAATACTCAGAATTATTCGATTTTGCGCCATCGGGTTATTTCATACTTTCCAAAGGAGGTAAAATCATTGACCTAAACATCTGCGGAGCACAAATGCTGGGTAATGAACCCGCGCATTTAAAAAACAGCCAATTTGATTTTTTTGTTACCAACGATACGAAACCAATTTTTAATCTTTTTTTAGAAAAAGCATTTAGCAGCAAAGTCAAAGAAACCTGTGAGGTGATCCTGTCAATCAACGGTAACTTGCCGGTATATACTTCCCTTACCGGCGTGGTTACCAAAAATTCAGAACAATGTTTGGTTACGTTGGTTGATATTACCGAGAGTAAACGGGTGCAAGCATTACTTCAATACGAACGTGATTTAAATCTGGATATTATCAAAAGTCAACCTTCAGGGATTTACCGAATTCGGGTAGCTCCAAAGGAAAAATGGTTGAACAATGCCTGGATTAGTAAGGACCATCAACCCTATACTTACGATTTTATAAATGACCGTTTTTGCGAAATACTGGGAGTTGAAAAAGAAATTTTAATAAATAACCCTGGCCTTATTGTAGATTTGGTTCATCCTGACGACAGAGCAGAGTACAAACAAAAAAATGAAGAAGCCAACGAAAATTTAACTCCTTTTAAATGGGAGTGTCGTTTGATAGTTGATGGGAAAATTATCTGGGCGCATTTTGAATCGCTTCCCCGACTATTGGACAACGGCGAAGTTTTGTGGACAGGTTTTCTCTACGATATAACCGAGCGTAAACAGTCAGAAGAAAAAATCATTAAACTTAGCAGAGTCAATCTGGTTTTAAGTAATGTAAATCAATCAATTGTTCATATAAGAGATAAACAGGAACTTTTCAATCAGGTTTGCAAAATTGCTATTGAAGATGGTAAACTTAGAATGGCATGGATTGGAATAATTAATCCTCAAACAAATAAAGTAGATGTAGTTGCTTCGTATGGAATTGTAAATGGGTACCTGGACTCTGTAGATATTGATTTGAATTATCCTGTCAGGAGTAAAGGTCCAACAGGAAAATCAATTAATACTGCTCAACATTATTATTCCAATAGTATTAAAACAGATGAAGCTATGTTACCCTGGCGTGAAAATGCCGTAAGTCGGGGTTATAATTCTGCCATTTCATTACCATTATTTTTAGCAGGAAAGGTAATTGGCAATTTTACACTTTATTCCGAAGAGGAAAATTATTTTAATCCGGAGGAAATAGAACTGCTTGATAAATTAGCCATGAATATTTCCTTTGCAATGGATTACCTGGAAAATGAATCTGAACGTAAAAATGCAGAAGATGCCTTACGGGAAAGCAAATCGAAATTGGATGCCGCTTTGGCAAGTACCACCGATGCTATATTTATAACCGATGCCGAAGGTAATTATATTGAATACAATGATGCTTTTGTAAAATACCTACGATTTAGTAGTAAAGATGAACTTCTTGCGAATTTTAATGATTTCTCGGATATTATTCAGGTCAATTATTCAAATGGAGAAATAGCCCCTTCAGAAATGTGGGCTGTACCAAGGGCTTTAAGAGGTGAAACTGCCACAAATGTTGAATATAAACTCCTGCGAAAGGATACAGGTGAAAGTTGGGTTGGGAGTTACAGTTTCAGCCCGATGCGCGACGACAAAGGGGAAATTGTTGGTTCAGTGGTTGTAGCAAGGGATGTAACGGAGTTAAAACAGGCAGAAAATGACTTGCGCGAAAGTGAACAAAAACTAAGCACTCTTTTCGCCTCCATGACCGAAATGGTTGCCATTCACGAATTGGTGTTTAATGAAGAGGGTGAGGCAATAAATTATATAATAACTGATTGTAACGATGCATTTTGCCGAAATATTGGAATTAAAAAGGAAAATATAATTGGGAGACTGGCTAATGAGGTTTATCAAACCGAAAAAGCACCATTTCTGGAAACATACACTCGGGTAACTATTACTGGCAAATCGTTTGAACACAATATCTACTACCCGCCGTTGGACAAACACTTTTTAATTTCGGCGGTTTCGCCCGGTAAAAATATGTTTTCAACCATCACCAACGATATTACAGTAATTCAAAAAGCGCATGAAGAAATTGACCAAAAAAACAAGGAATTGGAGAATTATATTTATGTGGCTTCGCACGATTTGCGGTCGCCGCTGGTTAACATTCAAGGTTTTAGTCAGCGATTGCAAAAACAAACGGAAGAAATTAAGTACGTTTTGACTGCCAATGAACCGGATAAAGAAACGAAGGACAGTTTAGCCAAAATTACCAATGAAACGTTGCCCAAAACGCTCGACTTTATTTTGACGAATGTAAAAAAAATGGACACACTTATTAACGGGCTTTTGCAGGTATCCCGAACGGGTCGAATTACAATGGTGATTACCAAAATAGATATGAACCGTTTAATCAACACGATACTGTCGCATTACAGTTTTCAAATCACAGAAATGAAGGCAGAAGTAAGTAGTACAGATTTACCCGATTGTTATGGCGACGAAAATCAGCTAAACCAACTTTTTTCGAATATTATTGGCAATGCGCTCAAGTACAGAGACAAAAACCGACCGTTGGAACTGAAAATTGCTGCTAAAACACACTACAACAAGGTTATTTACAGCATTTCCGATACTGGAATTGGTATTCATCAGCGTGATATTGAAAAAATCTGGAATGTGTTTTACCGGGTCGACTCAACAGTTAGCGAAGCAGGAGATGGTATCGGGTTGAGTTTAGTGAAACGAATTGCCGATAAGCACAAAGGCAAAATCTGGGTCGAATCGGAAGAAGGAAAAGGAAGCACTTTTTATGTCGAATTACAAAAAAATGAGTTTGTGGAATAATGAAAAGTCGGTAGTTTTTAGTTGGTAGTCGGTAGTAAGTAGTTTGTCTTTTCCAAAATTTCTTCTTACTTTTGAAAAATTTGATGAAAAATACAAGATAGATTGATCATTCATCTGAATTGATTAATCATGAAACAAAGAGGTTATTTAATTAATAAACAATAGACATTATATAAGTTGAAATCCTGATAATTTCAAATATAGTAATAGTTAGAATAATGTTATGATAAATTTTAGTTCTGATCCCCAAACCCCCAAATGGGGGCTTAATAGTGGTTCTAAGAGAAATATATCATTAAAGAAGATATTAGATACTTCGTCTTAAAGCCCCCATTTGGGGGTTTGGGGGTCAAAAAATGAATAACCTACATAAACTCTAATGTATTAAACCGAACAGAAGAATTTGGTTGGACGCAATTAAAACAAAAATGAAAAATTACAAAGAACTAATCATTCTCATTGCCGAAGATGATGATGGACATGCCGAATTAATTCAAGCCGGATTACGGGAATCGGGCGTTTGTAATAAAATAATCCGGTTCACAAATGGAGAAGCTGCCTGGCTTTTTTTATCGGGCACCGGCGATAAAGATGTCCGCGATGCAACCAAAGCTTATTTGTTGCTGCTCGATATCAATATGCCCAAAATGGACGGGGAGGAAGTATTGAGAAGAATAAAATCTGACAAAGATTTAAAAGAAATACCGATTTTGATGCTTACTACCACCGACGATCCGCGCGAAGTGGAAGCTTGTTATAAACTGGGATGTAATATGTATATCACAAAACCCGTCGATTTTAATAAATTCGCAGAAACCTTGAAGCGAATGGGTTTATTTATTCAAATAGTAAAGTTTTAAAACAACAATTTTATGAAAGTAAGAACGAACACAATTCTAATTGTAGAAGATGATGCTGGAATTTTGGAATTGCTTAGCGAAAAAGTTGAAGAAAGCGGTTATTCCACTGCCTGTGTACAAACCGGTGCCGACGCTCTTTATTGGTTGAAAATGAATACGCCTTTTTTGATTGTATTGGATTATGGCCTTCCCGACATGAACGGTAAAGAGCTTTTGACTGAACTTTTAACAGATTCAATTTCCCTGCCTCCCTTTATTGTCTCAACGGGGCAGGGCGATGAGCGCATAGCTGTTGACATGATGAAACTTGGTGCCAGAGACTATATTGCTAAGGATATTCACTTTCTTGAAATGATACCCTTGATTGTTCGTAAGGTTTGTACTGAGATTGAAAATGATAATAGGCTAAAAAGTACTGAACAAGAACTGGCTGAATCGAATCAATACATCAACCAAATTATCCAAAGTGCTCAAGAAGGGATTATTGTGTACGACCACAACTTGAAATACCAGGTTTGGAATCCATTTATGGAGAAAATGGTCGGACTGCCGGCTTCGGAAGTTTTGGGCAAGTATCCACTTGAACTTTTCCCATTTTTAGAAGATGCGGGAATGATCAACGTAATTAAAAATGCGCTTTATGATGGAATTTCCCGGCAAGTTGATTTCCTGTTCCAAAATTCTAAAACAGGAAAATGGGGCTGGGCTTCTAATACCACTGGTCCTTTAAGAAATGCCGCAGGGCAAATTGTAGGCGCAATTGCGACAGTGCGTGATATTACCGAACGGAAAAATGCTGAAGAAACATTGCAAGTAAGTGAAAAAAGATACCATACGTTTATAAATACCACACCCGATTTGGTTTTTATAAAAGATGAACAGCTCAAACACGTTGTTGTCAATAAAGCTTTATGCGAATTTTATAATAAAACAGAAAAGGAAATAATCGGAAAAACAGACTTTGACCTCATGCCCGAACATTTTGCTGCTACCTGTCAGGCAACTGATAAAGAAGCGGTAGAAAAAAATAAAATTGTGGTTACGGAAGAAAAAGTAAATGATTTGTATTTTGAAACAATGAAATTCCCAATTGAGTTTCAAAAAGGACAAATTGGAATTGGTGGTTTTATACGGAATATTACCGACCGCAAGTTGGCTGACCAAGTTTTGAAAGATAAAATGGAAGAAATGAGCCGTTTCCACCGCATGGTTGTTGGGCGAGAACTGACTATGGTAGAATTGAAAAAGGAAATTAACGAATTGCTCGAAAAAGCCGGACAAGAAAAAAAATATAAAATAGCCGGCGAATCGTAAGTAGGACAAACAGAATGCCGTGTTTATATCGTTTATATAATCCTTTCTATATTTTGTATTTACTTAGTGAAACTTAGTGTTTTTGTGGCCCTGCCTGCGGCAGGCAGGCAGGCAGGGACCCTAAGTCTCAAAGAAACACCAAGAATTGTACGACATTATTTAGCTACACATACTTAAATGCTCAAACAAATTCCAATTTTATGGAAAATAGAAAAATCAAAATTCTGGCTATCAATGACAATCCGGATAATCTTATTACGATTAAGGCATTGATTAAGGAAGCGTTCCCAAACGTCTCGATTTTAAGTGCTCTAATCGGTAAAAAAGGCATTGAAATTGCCACCAGCGATGATCCCGATGTCATTCTGCTCGATATAGTTATGCCCGAAATGGATGGTTTTGAGGTTTGTGAAAAGTTGAAGTCCGGCGAAAAAACCAGAGAAATTCCGATTATTTTTGTTACTGCCATAAAAGGCGATAAAGATAGTAGAATACGAGCATTGGAAGTAGGTGCAGAAGCATTTTTGACAAAACCAATCGAGGAGAGTGAACTTGCAGCACAGATTCGGGCTATGATAAAAATAAAAACGGCTGTTTTGGAAAAGAGGAACGAAAACCTTCGACTCGCCGAATTGGTGGAAGAACGTACACGAGAAATTAATGCCAACTACATTGCATCGGTCAACTTGTTCGAAGACTTGGAAAAGGAGAATGCCAGAAGAAAGCAAACTGAAAAAGCCCTCTCTGAAAGTCAGGAAAGATACCGCACCCTGATTGAAAATGCAAGTGAAGCAATTTACGTAATTCAATCCGGCAATATAGTTTTTGTAAATAATGCCTGTTCTCAAATTGCAGGAGTTCCTGCTTCTGAACTTTTGGGAAAATCTATGTCCGATTTTGTTGATAAGGATCAAAGAGAGAGAGTTTTAAATCAACATATTGATTTGTCCGAAGGGAAAGTACAAACTAATAGCGGTATTTATTCAATTATAAAACCAGGAGGTGATAGAGTCTGGTTATCTATAAATTCTGTACGAATAACATGGAATGACAATCCGGCTTCGCTCAATTTTGCTACCGACATTACCGAACGGAAACAAGCCGAAGATGCCTTGAAAGAAAGTGAGGAAAAATTCCGTGAAATGACGGATTTATTACCTCAAATTGTTTTCGAAACAGATGAAATAAACAATGTTACTTATTTAAATAAAAAGGCCTATGAAATAACCGGTTATACTGAGAGTGATTTATTAAAAGGTACAGCTCAACATGGATTTGTTATTCCTGAAGATTATGAAAGACTTTTTAAAAATTTCAGAATCAAATTAGCCGGTGAAATAACTGATGATAGAGAATATACTCTGCTCTGTAAAGATGGATCAACTGTACCCGTTTTGATTTATTCTAATGCGATTATTAAAAATGGAAAAGCATCAGGTATAAGAGGGGTTGTTGTCGATATTAGTCAACAGAAACAAGCCGAAAAGCAAATTCGCGAAAGTGAAGAAAAATACCGGTTGTTATTTGCTAATAATCCGCAACCTATGTGGATTTACGATTTGGAAACGCTCGCTTTTATGGAAGTAAACCAATCGGCTATAGAGCATTATGGATATTCGAGAGAGGAATTTTTATCGATGACTCTAAAAGATATCCGACCTGCCGAAGATATTCCCAACCTACTCAAAAATGTAGATAATATCAGACATGAAATAACTAATCCAATTAGTGTATGGCGGCATTTAAAGAAAAACGGAGAAATTATATTTGTCGAGTTAACATCTGTTTCCGTAATTTCGAATGGAAGAAAAGCACGCCATATTTTAATTAATGACATTACGGGCCGCAAACTTGCTGAAAAGGAATTAAAAGAACAAAAGCATTTCTTCGAGCAAATGTTCATGCAATCATCAGTTAGTACTCAAATTCTGAACCGTGAAGGTTGGTGTGAGCGAATTAATCCAAAATTAACCCAGATTTTTGGTGTTGAACCTGAGAATATTGAAGGTGGAAAATACAATATATTCAAGGATGACTCTATTATTCAGAATGGTATTGTTCCAAAATTAGAAAAAGTTTTTAAAGATGGACAGTCTGTTGATTGGGAAGTCTTTTTCGATTTTGGAATCGCTGCCGATTCTCAGAATATTGATGTTCATGAAAAAAAGAAAGCCTGGTTTAGTAATTGGGCTTATCCGATATTTGAACAAAATGGCGATATAAGTCATGTAATTATTCAGCATAATGACATTACCGAACGGAAACAAGCCGAAGATGCCTTGAAAGAAAGTGAGGAAAAATTTAGAGAAATGGCGAATTTGCTGCCACAAATTGTATTCGAAATAGACTTAAATGGGGTAATGACTTATGTAAACGACCAAAGTTTCGCAGTTCTTGGATATAAGAATACTGAGTTGGTTGGACAAAAATCAGTTATGGTTCATATACCGGAAGAAAGAGACAGAGTAGTTGATTTACTCCAACGAAGACCAAGTTGGAATGAAATTGTTGACAGGGAATTTACCATGTTGCGTAAAGATGGAACCGTGTTTACAGCATTGATTTATACAAATGGAATACTAAAAGACAACAATTTAGTTGGTTTAAGAGGTATTATTGTAGATATTACCGAACGAAAATTGGCCGAAGAAAAACTTCAGGTAAACGAATTGTTTTTAAAAGAAACACAGAAAATTGCTCGATTGGGTTCTTATACGTTCAATTTTATTGACAATAACTGGACAAGTTCTGAAGTTTTAAATGAAATTTCTGGAATTCCGGATGATTTTGATAAATCATTTGAAAGTTGGGAGTCTTTTATTCATCCCGATTGGCAAAAAATAGTATCAGATTATTTCGAACAGGAAGTAATTGCCAAAAAATCTAAGTTTGATAAAATATATCAGATCATCCGGCAAACTGATCAAACTCCACTATGGGTACATGATATTGCTGAATTACAGTTTGATAAAGATAATCAACTTATAGGGATGATAGGTTCTGTTCAGGATATTACAGATATTAAAATGGCGGAAGAAGCACTGCAAAAAAGTGAAATGTTTCTGCGTACTTTTATCGAAAATTCACCTTTTGAGATATGGGCTCGTGATATAAATAACATCGGAATTATTGAAAATAAGAAAATGATTGATCGCTTTGGATCCATTTTAGGAAAAACATCAGAAGAATTTTCTGCAAAAGATCCAAAAATTGTGGAATTATGGAATAAAAACAGCAAGCGCGTGTATGCAGGTGAAACTGTTGACGATGTAGTTGAATATGAGTCTGATAATACTAGTTTGTTTTTTCATCAGATCATCTTTCCTATCAAAAATAAAGAAGAAATTATTGGGATTGCCGGTTTTAATATCGACATAACCGAACGGAAACGGATAGAAAGCGAATTAATGGAAACACAATCGCTTTATCTCTCCTTTATTGAACAATTACCCAACGCCGTTTTCCGAAAAGACCTGCAAGGACGCTATGTTTTGGTTAATTCTCATTTTTGCGAATTGAAAGGTGTGTCGAAGGAAGAATTTATGGGTGCTACTGCAACTGAAATTGCTGCCAAAGAAATACTGGTTCATGCTGATAATGAGCGTTCCGTAAAATATGCGCAATCAGGCGAAGATGTTCATAAACAGATTTTAAAAACCGGAAAGTCATTTGAGTCGGAAGAAGAATATCCAACTCCCGATGGCAAAGTAATTTACTTGCATGTGCTTAAAATGCCGGTTATTGATTCCAACGGTGCGATCATTGGCTCACAGGGAATTATGTTCGATATTACAGAAAGTAAATTGATAGAGTTAGCTTTGAATGAGTCGGAAGAGCAACTGAAAAAATTTGCTTCTCACCTCCAAAATGTTCGGGAAGAAGAAAAAATAGCATTAGCCCGCGAAATACATGATGACTTGGGGCAAATTCTGGTAGCACTAAAAATTGACATGGGCTTACTGAAACAAAAAGTTATCAAAAGTAATGTTTTCGCCGGTTCGAAAGGTATTTTGACTAAATTTGATAATATGGTAATCTTAATTGACGACACCATTAAAACGGCGAGAAGGATTATGAACGGTCTAAGACCGGAACAAATTGAATTGCTGGGCTTTGTGGAAGCTACAAAAACGTATCTTCTCGATTTTGAGGAAAGACATCATATAAGTTGTCAGTTTAACCATGCCATTTTGGAACTTGAGATGAGTACTCCACAAGCTGTGGCATTATTCCGAATTGTGCAGGAAGCGCTAAATAATATTGTCAAACACGCCAAGGCTACAGTAATAATAATTAATTTGACCAATCCTGCCGGCAAATTAATGCTCGAAATTATTGATAATGGAGTTGGGTTTGATATGAATAAGATCGGTCGACAAGATTCGTATGGCTTGATTGGTATGAAAGAAAGGGTCTTTCTGTTGGAGGGCGAATTGAATATTACAAGTAAAATTGGTGAAGGTACCACCGTGAAAGTTGAAATGCCATACGGAAATAATCAGAAAAGCCTTTACTGATTTTCGGAACAAAGGTGGAAATACCTGATATTTTGCGAACAATATCGAATTGTTTTTAATCGTTGAGCGTTGGTAAAAACGTACATGCGTTCATACGTAATTAATAATGTAAAAAACAAAATAATGTTATGATAAATTTTAGTTCTGACCCCCAACCCCCAAATGGGGGCTTAATAGTGGTTCTAAGAGAAAAATATCATTAAAGAAGATATTAGTTACTTCGTCTTAAAGCCTCCGCCAGCTGGCGGATTTTGGGGGTCAAAAAATGACTAACTTATATAAACTCTATTGAAATCAAAAAAAAAGCATTTAGAATTCGGTTTAAAAAACTTTTTAAATCTAACCAATATCATGGCTTACTACTTACAAAACACGTGGAAATCCATTCAAAGAACTAAAAATGAATGGTTTAAACTTTTGTTGATGATACTTTTGCTCACGAGCTCGATTTCAGCGATAAGTCAACAATCCGAGCCTCTAAAACACCATTACAAAGTGGCTTACAGGCCGCAGTTTGAGCCGTATGAATTTACGAATACACAAAACAAACCAGATGGCTTTACACCTAATCTGCTACTTGAAATTGGAAAAGCAACAGGTATAACTTTTGAATTTATCCCTCTGACTGCAAGGGAAACTGTCGTTGCACTCGAAAAAAGTGAAGTGGATTTGGCTGGCATGCTTTATTCTCCAGAACGAGCTAAGCAATTCGATTTCTCAAATTCGTACGGTCATGTCTCCGACGCTATTTTTCAACAAGTTGGGAACAAAAATTATATTACTCTTAATTCACTTACCGGACATACGATTGGTTTTGTCGAAAATGACAGATTGCTCGATTCATTTGCAACGCGTACAGATTTTAACAAACATATTTTAGTCTCAAAATTAGATGGTTTTTTTCATCTGAACAGCAGTAAAATTGATGCTTTTTTCTGTGAGGAACAATCGGGAATAAACATTATATCTGAATACGATCTTCACAATATTAAGCTGGCAACCGGTGATCTTTATCCTCAAAAATATGCTTTTGCCACTCGCAAAGGCAATCTGCCATTGATACAATTGCTTAACAAACAAATTGCTAACTTACATGCTTCCGGAAAACTTCAGAAATTGAATGATAAATGGCTTTCCAGAAAAATCCCAACACTGAGTTGGATAAAGAAAAATGAAACCGTTTTGATTACGGCACTCAGCCTGTTTGGTGGTTTTATTATTCTACTCCTTTTTTGGAATTGGATGTTGCGTCGTTCGGTGAATGAAAAAACGAAATCGATTAAAGAAAGCGAGTCAAGATATAGTACATTCTTCGAAAACATGGGCGAAGGAGTTGGGATTTTAGATAAAGATGAAGTATTTGTTTTTGTTAATCCAACTGCCGAAAAGATATTTGGAGTGGGTAAAGGAGAATTATTGGGGACGAGTTTGAATAATTTTCTGCACGGCGATAGTTTTGAAAAAAATAAAAATGAAACACAAAAACGCAGTCAGGGGGAAAGCAGTGTCTATGAACAAGAAATAGTGTTACAGGACGGAAGTAAAAAAGTTATACTTATCACAGCAACTCCAAATTTTGTTGACGAAAAATTCGTTGGAGCTTTTGGTATTTTTCGTGATATTACCGAGCGAAAATTGGTAGAGGAAGCTTTGCGTGAAAGCGAAATTAAATACCGTGAGTTAGTTGATAATTCTCCGGATGCAATTGCCATTTATGTGGAAGGAAAAATTGTTTTTGTGAATAATGAATGTGTTCGCCTCATGGCGGCAACAAGTGCCGAAGAATTGATTGGAAAATCGGTGATAGAATTTGTTCATCCCGATTATCGTGCATTAGTCATTGAGCGAATGAAAAAAGCAGTTGCCGAAAGAGTTATTTTTATTTTACCGCTCACCGAAGAAAAATTTATACGACTCGATGGCACCGAAATTGATGTAGAAGTAAAGGCAATGTCAGTTCAGCTTGAAAATGAATCGGCTGTGCAATTGATTGTTCGCGACATTACCGAACGCAAGCAAGTGGAGCTGGCACTCAAAAACAGTATGTCATTAACCGAAGCAACACTCGAATCGATACACCACGGTATTCTGGCTGTGAGCCAAGAAGGTACTATCATAAAATCAAATGCTAAATTTGCCGAAATGTGGCGAATTTCTTCAGATATTATGGCGTCAGGTGATGACAAAACGATAATGGAAAGTATTCTCGATCAGTTGATTGATCCTGATGAATTTGTTAATATTGTGTCGGAATTATACAAGAAACCTGAAATTGACTCTTCAGATCTGATTTACTTTAAAGATGGACGAATTTTTGAACGGATTTCCACACCGATGTACATTGGTGGTGAACCAACCGGAAGGGTTTGGTCATTTCTGGACGTTACCGAACGGATTCAGATGGAGGATTTGTTGAATAAAAACAGGGAAGAATTTAAAGACCTTTTCGATAAAGCACCAATTGGTTATCACGAGATTGATACCGAAGGCCGGATAGTAAGGATAAACGAAACGGAATGTGAAATGCTGGGTTATACCGCCGAAGAACTTATAGGGAAACATTTCTGGGCAACGATTGCAGAAGAGAATATTTCTCGAAAAGCTATCGAAGATAAATTGACAGGAAAAATTGTACCACTCGATTTCTTCGAACGGGAATTTAGAAAAAAAGACGGAACAATGGTGTCGGTTCTTCTCAAGGACAAATTACTCAAAAATAAAGACGGCGATATAATTGGAATTCGAACTACTGTTCAAGATATTAATGAGCGTAAACTCGCCGAAGAAGCCATTAAAAATGAACGCTTGCTGCTTCGTACTGTTATTGATAATATTCCGTATACAATTTATGCAAAAGACTTAGCCGGCCGTAAGACGCTTGCCAATAAAGCTGAAGCCAATTTTCTAGGTGCAAAATCAGAGGATGAAGTCTTAGGTAAGGATGATTTTGATTTTTACCCAAAAGAAATTGCAGAAAAGTTTCTGGCTGATGATCAATTGATGATTCAAATCGGATTGCCCGATATAAACAAGGAAAGTTCTGAATTTGATGCAAACGGAAAGGAGCACTGGTTGCTCTCGTCTAAACTACCATTTTACAACAAAGATAATCAGATTATTGGTTTAGTTGGTATTACTCATGATATTACCTATCGTAAACATGCTGAGGAAATTCTCCAAAACGAGCGATTATTGCTCCGTACGGTCATTGATAATATTCCTAATACAATTTATGCAAAAGACTTAGCTGGACGTAAGACACTTGCCAATAAGGCTGAACTCAATTTTCTAAACGCAAAATCAGAGGATGAAGTCTTAGGTAAGGATGATTTTGAGTTTTACCCAAAAGAAATTGCTGAAAGGTTTTTGAAAGACGACCAATTGATGATTCAAACCGGATTGCCCGAAATAGACAATGAACGTTTTGAATTTGATGTTAAAGGAAAGGAGCACTGGTTGCTCTCGTCTAAACTACCATTATACAACAAAGATAATCAGATTATTGGTTTAGTTGGTATTACTCATGATATTACCCAGCATAAACAAGCAGAAGAAAGTCTTGAAAATGAACGCTTACTACTTCGTACAGTTATTGACAACATTCCCGATACAATTTTTGCAAATGATTTGTCGGGTCGGAAAACGCTTGCCAACGCTGCCGAAGTGAATACTTTAGGTTTTAAATCTGAATCAGACTTGTTAGGAAAAGTTGATTCTGATTTTTATCCACCAAAATTAGCTGAAAAATTCAAACTCAACGATCAAAAACTGCTCGAAACAGGTGAGCCTGAATTCGACAGAGAAGGTTTTATAACTGATGGGAAAGGTGAAAAGCGTTGGGTTTTATCTTCAAAACTTCCGTTGCGTGACAAGAATAACCAGATTATAGGGTTGGTTTGCATTGGACGAGATATTACTTCGCGAAAAAAAATGGAAGAGTCTTTGCGCCAAAGTGAAGAACATTACCGCACGTTGGTGGAACGTATGCCTGACGGTGTGTATAAAAGCACCCACGATGGAAAATTTATCAGTGTCAATTCGTCAATGGTGATGATGCTTGGTTATGAATCAGTAGAAGAACTGATGGCTATTGATATAAAGACGCAGCTGTATTTTGTACCGGAAGACCGCTCAAGTTTAGTATTGGAGAATGAATTGAAGGAGATGGCTATTTATCGGATGAAAAAGAAAGATGGTTCCGAAATTTGGATAGAAGATCATGGCTGGTACGTTCTCGATGAAAAAGGCGAAGTGCTTTTTCACGAAGGCGTTATGAGGGACGTTACGAATAGGATGCAATCTGAGCAAGCTTTGAGCGAATCGAGGGAAGAATTGAAAAAATTTGCCGCGCATCTGCAAAATGTTCGTGAAGAAGAAAGGTTGCTGTTGGCCAATGAAATACACGATGAACTTGGCCAGATTTTGATTGCAATCAAAATAGATATGGGAATTTTGAAACAAAAAACGTTAAAAATCATCGATAAAGATAAATCTAAAGATATATTGCCTAAATTTGACAATATTTTCGGTTTGATTGATAATACAATCAATACGACTCGAAAGATTATGGCTGATAACCGGCACGAAGAGCTGCATTTACTTGGATTTATTGAATCGGCTAAATTACATACAAGTAATTTTCAGGATAAATATCAAATAAATTGCCAGTTTGAAAATGCGATTTCCAAACTTGAAATTAACCCGCAACAAGCAATAGCATTGTTCCGGATACTTCAAGAAGCACTCAACAATGTTGCCGAACATGCCAAAGCTACCGCTGTACAGGTTCAACTTTATGCAAAAGACGACAAACTGATATTAGACATTAAAGATAATGGAGTAGGATTTACCGAAAAACAAGAAATTAATAAAGACGCTTATGGGCTTATTGGTATGAAGGAGCGAGCCTTTTTGTTGGACGGCGAATTGAAAATTACCAGTCAACCGGGCAAAGGTACGAGCGTGAGAGTGGAAATGCCGTATCAGGTTATCAGTGAATAGTTGGTGGCAAATAATTGTTAATTTGTTAATTAAAAATTCAATCGTTTTTGGCTATATTAAAATCAACTTACTATCCAACAATATCACGTTAAGTTAGTAATAAATTAAATCACTTAAAAAATAAGGTTATGATAAAAGTATTTATTGTTGACGATCATGCAATTATTCGTGAAGGATTAAAAAAGATTCTGAAAGAAGAGTCTGACATAATTGTAGTAGGTGAAGCACAGAATGGAGTCGAATTGCTCGAAAAAATACAAAAGCCTGATTTCGAATGCGATGTCATGCTGTTGGATATGAATATGCCTGGCAGAAGCGGGATTGATTTACTTTGCGACCTGAAAATCATGAAGCCGGAACTCCGTATTTTGGTGTTGAGCATACACCCCGAAGATAAATTTGCATTACGCACCTTAAAAGCCGGTGCGGGAGGTTACCTTTGCAAAGATACGGCACTGGATGAGTTGGTTGTTGCTATCAGAAAAATCAGTACAAAAGGAAGGTATCTGAGCATTGCGCTGGCCGAACATATGGCTTTTGATGTTATTCCCGAAAAGGATACTTTACCACACGAACAATTGTCGAACCGTGAACTCGAAATCATGTTTATGCTTGCCGAAGGCAAAAAAGTGAAAGATATTGCCAATGAACTGGTATTGAGTATCAGTACCGTGTTTACATACAGGGTTCGAATCTTTGAAAAATTGAAAATTAAAAGCAATGTAGAACTCACCCATTATGCCATGATCAATATGCTTATTGAGTAAAACAACTGAGGACGCTGCTTCATATGGCAACTGTGTTCAGTTCGGTGAAGTCTGGAGACATTCGCCGAAACCAACACTAACAACCTACACACTACGCTTATCAGGGCATTATACTAATTTGCGGTGTAATAGACAAAAAGTAGGCTTTATTTTCAGTCTGGTATTGTTTAATCAATTTATCGTTAATATATTTGTCCTGTCAAACAGAAACGGAAATAAGCTCTGCTGGGGAGCAACTTATCAGGGTTAAGTTTGATGGTCGACGCAAGTCAATAATTATTTATGTAAAGATTGCCTACTTAGAGTAGGCAATCTTTACATAAATAATTATTGAATTCAGAGACCTTTATGCCTTAAAAAACCCATCAATAAATTTCTTTTTTCGCTCAATTGATAAACCATTGTGGTTTCTTAATTTGTTTTTTAAGTCTGAAAATAAACCATCTAAAGCATTTGTTGTATTTGGTATCATTAGTTCTGGGTATTGTTCAAAAACAAAAAGCCAAGGCATATTTCTTTTTAAGTTTAAACAGGCACTACGTAAGGTTTTATGTGTATAAAAGCTTTTACCTGTTGTAGATGAAACACTCCTTTCTTTAAGGAAATCAGCCCACTTTTCGTTCCACTTATTCAATTCAAAAATAAATTCCTTTTTAGTCATCTTTGTAATCCGTAAAGATAACATTCTAAGTTCTTTAGATGCTTCCAATTTGGGATTCCTTGTCAGGTAACGCGTTATTATTTGAGTTTGGTGGAATTGACACATCTGGACTGGAATCCCACCAAACATTTGGAATAATCCCTTTCTTCCATCGCAAATTATTGACTGAATTCGTATTCCTCTGCGAGCAATTTCCTCAATCCCGGCATAGTACTGTTTGTTGGTCTCCACCTTGACATAATACTTTAAAAGGACTTCTCCACTCAAGCTATTTTTAAACACCATTACTCCAAAAGTTCTACCAAAATAGGTGGTATCGATCAATACATTTGCAAGAAATTCAAAGGACTTTTCCTGTTTAATTTCAACAGAATCTATCTTTCGTTGAATGGTTCTGGTTGAACAGCTATACTTGACAGCCAACTGCTCATATGTTTGTTTTCCCTTGGTGTAATCCCCCCATATATCATTGGAATAAACCCTGTTACCACCTATAAACTGTCTGCCACAAACATAACATTTGTATAGCTGAACTCCCGACTTCTTGCCGTTCTTTTTTGTGATTCTTGAACCACAGAAAAAGCATATTTTTTACTCATAGGTATAAAAATGCCTCAAAGTTAATAATGACGGGCGATTCAGCAATTTTCAGCCTACTTTTTGTCTATTACACCAATTATGATATATCTGTAAACAGGACAAGAAAAAATATCTACCCAATCTACCGAAGCTTAAAGCAGAACAAATTCGAGGCTTGAAGTAAAATATCTTCAAGCCTCGAAAGAAATTTCCCTATTTCGATGCAATGCAAAGAAGGAGAGTATTGGTTTAGATATAGGATTTAGCGAATCTGCAATTTCAAAGTTGTTTTATTACCCGATTTGTCAGTCACGGAAATCAAATACAATCCCGAGTTTAATCCAGATATGTCGATATTGCTTGTATTGGCAGTCTTCAGTTCTTTGCCTTGCAACGAATAAATACTTACTCTTGCAACTTCACAACCTTGTATCATAACACGGTCACTGGCAGGATTTGGATATACACTGATTCTATTGACTTCCGGTGAAGTAATCCCTGTAGAAACTGGTCCGTAGGCCTCCAATTCAAGGATGGAATATCCGTAGAAATTACTTTGATAAGTTGCAATTTTCCGTGTACAATTCACTTTGATATAACGGGCTTTTAGATTGCTTAAAGCAATTTCCACAATACCCCCTTGTCCATTCGTAGTTGTATAAACCGGATTCCAGGTTTGGTTATCGGTAGAAATTTGCACATTGTATTCCCTTGCATAGGCAGCTTCCCAATTAATCACAATTTTGTTAAGAGTCTCTTCTTTTTGCAAATCTACCTGCAACCATTCATTGGCGTATTCCACGTTTAGTTCAGTACTTCCCCAACGGCTTGAGTAAGAGCCATCGGTAGCATTGCCAGCAGCAAGCAATCCGTTAGTTGGGTGGTTAAATTGCGATGAAGCTGTTGCTGGTTTCGATAGAGCAAGATTTATCGGTGTTGGAACAGGATCGGTTCCTCCATCTTCTCCTTCTATTTCGGCAGTAGCGTTGGTTGTAAGGTTCAGCCAATTAATACGAATAGCCGCACCTTGTATAGACACCAATCGAATTTTCTGTTTTCCTGCACTCAAATTAACTGTATATTTTTTTGTTGCCCAATTCGTTGCCTTTGCCAGAGGCGAAAGTGTTATTGTATTTGCAGTTTCACCATTTACCTGCACTGCCACACTTGCTTCTACGGAACTTGAATATCTTAAAAACAGGTTATAAGTTCCCTGAGCGGGTGCATCAACATTATATTCTAAATAATCGCCTGTACTGAAATCATATACATTGATAATTCCTGAGATATCCTTTGTTTCCTCTAAATGAATGCCTTTCATGCGAATATAATAATTGGCTGGAATGCGAGATGAAGTGTTGTGGTAGAAATTATCGTCATAAGAAGACATATTGTTGAAAATTTTACCGTTTTCAGTCAAAGTGCCATTGTTCCCGTTCAATAATTGCATCCAGGGAAAAGCGGGAATGGAGTTGTTTTCACCTGTTTTTGCCATAAACCATGCGTAACGCGCTACCATTGGTTCTGTTTCCAGAAAGTCAAACGTATCAACCAAATATTCTTTTTGTATAAGTTTCATCGGGTCGGCAGCAGTACTGCTTCTGTCGTCCCACGAGCAAAATTCGGTCAGCCAAATCGGTTTGTTGTAATAGCCGATGTATTCTTTCACATACCCGATAAGCGCGCTACTCCAACCCATGTAACAATGTATGGCAATACCATCCACATCGTTAATAGACACACCGGGCTGTGCAAAAAATGCATCCAACCATTTTTTTGGCGTACTCCACTCTGCCCAACCGCTGTAGTTCAATGCAGGGGAAATCAGTTTTATGTTCAATTCAGCCGCCAAAGCTTTTAACTGAGGCCACTTGGCAGCAGCTTGCGCTGGAGTTAAATTGGCCTGACTCTGAAAATTCGGTTCGTTAAAAGTAAGCAAATACTTGCAATTTGGGTGAACTTTCACATATTGACGAATGGCATCTGCATTAAAATTTCCACCCCAGGTCATCGGGCAATATTCAATATTCCGGTCATCAGAGGCTTGAGTACCTACGCTGGACGGATTGGTTCCCCAATCATAAAACCAGGATAGACCGGTTTTCAATCCTTCGAGATCGGCGGTCGTTAAATTAGACATACACGCTCCTCGCTTCAAACTTTTCGTTTGTGCACTTAGAAATGATACGCAACAGGCGCACATTAAGAATAGGAATAATTTGTTTTTCATTTTAAAATATTTTTTTACAAAGCAATAACCGTTTTTATCAATTATTTTATTGAACTACAAGGTACACAAAACAGGCACAAAATCGTTATATATCAGATTAATTTCTTAGATCTGAATTTACAATCTCATTTTTAAACACAAGGATTTGTAATCAGTCTATCATTTTTTGTTTCTGACAAAAAGCAAAAACCGGATTACAAATCCTTGTTTATAGAATAGGAACGGATTTCAAATCCGTTCCTACAGAAATTTATTCTTTTACAAATTTAATCATTTGGTTATCTACTGAAAGTAAATAGATTCCCTTGTTCAATCCGGATATATCTACCTTGTTTGCAGTTTGTTGCACACTGACAATTTTTCCTAATACATCAACAACACGAACCACTTTCATTCCGCTAATACCATTGATATAAAGTTCATTGTTTGCAGGGACAGGATATAAACTGATTCCTTTTACCTGAACATCTTTAGTTCCAGTTAGCAGCTCTTCACCACAAATTACAATATCAGAAATTTCTATATTTAAATCTGCAGGGCTTGGACCAAAATCGAACAAGATTTGGAAAATTCTGGTAAGATCAGGAACTATGCTCGGAATTTCAAATACAGTACCGTCCGGCGAATTTAAATTCTGACGTGCCACAAGTTCAATAAATGTGTTGTCATCATTATCAAAGATCTTGGCATACATTGAAGTACTTTTCGATGTCTTAACTTTAGCTTTGATATTATATGATGCACCTGGTTTTAGTATTATCGGAGTTGTTGGAATCACACGGAATTGTGCTTGCCAGTTTGCTATTGTTGCATCTCCTAAATGAATGCTGACAACATTATCCGTAACACTAAAGGTGTAATTTGCACTTGGAGTCCAATTCCATGTTGTTGCAAAAAATGGGGCTGTTGCAGCTTCAGAATTGTCAGGTTTAATGTAAGTTATTAGATCCGAACCTTTAACCAGCGGGTGAGTCAGCAACAAATTGCAAACAAATGGTGTCTGGAAGTTCCATGTATAAGTATCTGATACCGGAGAGTCGAGAATTACATCGCCATCGCCGACTGCTTTTACTTTCACATAATACGTTCCGTAAGGATTAGTACCCATATTTACAACCGAACCGATAACAAAGTTAGGGATTGTTACCAAAGCATTTGCATCAGCCGCATTTTGATAAACAGTAACCGTGTAACTTAATGCGCTTGTAACAGCACCAAACGACAGTTTATTTTCAGTGTCGATGCTCAGACCTGTTGGTTTTGCCAAAGCAGCAATCAAACTCCAATTTACTGATTCAGAGAAACCGGAACTCAGGTATGATCCTGCATTACCAATCGCTTGAACTTTCACTTTAAGGTGTCCCGGAACAGCGTAAGAGATAACACTGTCCGATGTAAAGAGTTCTTGTGTGTAAACAGAAGCACCTGTAGCATCATAAACATATACTTTATAGCTTACTGCATTGGCTACGGCATCGAACGATAATTTGTTGTCGTTAGACATTACCAGATTAGCAGGTGCAGGCAAAACGGCAGCCTCTCCGGAGCAATTACTTCCATAAATATAAGGATTCGAGAAAGTAAGTGTGGGATAAAGGTCGTCTATGGCAGTATCAGGCGTTCCAGTAGGCAATACCTGGTATTCAACCTGTCCGCTGTAATTAATACTTAAACCCGGCAATAAAGTTATGCCTGGTTTTGCTTTGAATGTCTGAGTTAAACCGGTATTGTTACCCACTTTGTCCAACAAGAGAGTAGCCGGTACTCCTCCAATTTTAAATCCGCTCAGGGTCATACCACCTGACCTAAATGCTGTTGTTGCAGGGGTGATTTTTCCTTCGATACTGATAACAATTTGCCCCAGAGCATCAGTAGTCCATGTCCAGTAAGCAGCATCTGCATCCGTAGTAACAGTGTTACCTCCAACATTAGGATCCAATTCCCAGTGACAATATGTCGAAACCGGCAAAGTTGCAGGTACCTGATAATTTACAGCCCATGAATAGGATGCTGATGGGTCAGAATCAAGATATTCTGAAGAAGTAACATCAGGAACAGCTACTACTTTAACATTGAAAGTCCCGGGAAGCGGGAAGTTCAATTTATCTCCGCTTGCAACAGGAATCTGCGAATAAACTACAGTTTCTCCCAAATAAACGAAAGCATTGTAGGTTGATGCATTGACAGCAGCATCAAAAGTTAAGATTCCATTTCCATCTACTGCTACGTTTGTTGGTGCAGCTAATTTAGTTTTCACAACACCGGCACAATTGGTTTTGTACGTATAGGTGAAATCAGCGGTAGGAAATAAGTTGCTATGAGGTGTTAAACCACCTGCAGTCAGAAAAGCAACAACTCCATTATAACGAATAGTCAAACCGTCGGGAATTGTAACACCACTTTTTGGAGTAATGGTAACCACATTGCCTGCATTAGTAATATCTACATAATTAGTTCCAAGTGCTGTTGGACCTAAATATAAATTAGCAGGTGAAAATGATCCTCCTCTGAATGATGGATTATTACCACCAAAGCCATCCAGTGTAACTTTCATGCTGCCATCTGCCAATGTTTCCCAGGTAACAAAAACGGCATCGCTATTATCAGCAAATCCACCATCACCAGTTGGATCCCAATATTTGTGACAAAATTCCGAATTTCCTAGAACTGGTAAATCACCAGCGACAGTAAAGGGAATAGCAGCGGAATAATTGGAACTCAGATGTAAATTGTTATCTCCTATAGAACGCACTTTGAGTGTGTAATTGCCTGGCGTAGCGTAGTTCACTACACTTCCGGAAGTGAAATTTTGTTGTTCATACATTGGGATAGAACCGGAATAAACAAACACCGAGTTGCTTGATGCAGCAGGATCACTTGTAAAAGTCAGTTGATTTGAGGCATCCAGAGCCAGGTTGGTTGGATCAGCCAGAAAAGTTGGTTGAGCCCCACAACTACTACCATAAGTGTAAGATATAGCAACGTTTCCATAAGCATTGCCATTCAAAGGCGTTCTCCATTCCATTGTTTGGGTTCCCGCTACAATATCTCCCGGGGTCATCATGCCCGTAACAGGAGTAAACGTAACCTGAGTTTTGGCGGTGTTAATTGTTCGTGTAAAATACATGTTAGCAGTATTTGCATTACCGTTTACGGTAAAAGGCAAAATACGGGCATCACTCCATCCGCTATTTCTGAAAGCGGTAAAAGCAGTGCCTGTTTCAGCAGTAGGGTCGAAAGGGAAAATAGAGAAGACAATTTGCCCCTGGGCATTTGTTTCAACCGATAAAAATACTCGACTGGTTGTCGTACCTACCAGAGCACGGCAATACTCTGAATCAGCTTTGACAGTAAAACTTGCCGAAGCCAACATAAAAGCAACGAAAAGCATAAAAAAGCTCTTCCATACATGTAATTTTTTTGTTTTCATGATAATAATAATAAAAGTGTTAATAATAATAGTGTTAACAATAATTTTTAAATATCTGATTTTCTAAATCATGCTGATTTTCTTATGAAACTCTATCTGGAGTCATTGTTAAGTAAAACAATAATCAATTAAAAAGAAAATTAAACTTGGCCTTATTTGATTACTTTTATCGTTTTCAGGATACCATTCTTAGTGCTGACAGTTACCAGATACATTCCTTTTCCATACGATTCCATATTTATCGGATTAACACCTGTCTGGCTGTATAGTTTTTTACCGGTCATGTCAGAAATTTCCACCCTAATATCCGCTTCTTTCGTATCGATCATCAGTTGGGTTACTACAGGATTTGGATAAACGTAAACAGGGTTTTCTTCGGTCAGCCGGACGGCAGTTGTTACTGTCGGACGTGTCCAGGGTTGTGGATCCTGAGTTCCTGTATAATCCACTATGTAAAAACGTTTCCCTGCGCCATTGACATAAAATGTACTTTGTACCTGCCCGTTAATAACCGATTGGAAACCGCCCATATTATCCGTGGAAATGCGCACATCGCAAGCATTGTGCACTTTTACTCCTTTTGAGTTTGGTACTTCCATGGAGTTTGCCACAGCAATTTGTGCTCCCTGCGTATTGATAAATACATCATAAATCCCCATCATAGACGCTTCGTGATAATTGACATTGTCGGCTACTTTATAGGCAGAATAACCCTTCACCGTCCCATCATGACTCATGTAATCAGCCTGATTGAGAATATCATAAGGCGTTTCGTTCTGATAGAAATACAAGCGTCCTTTTTCACCGTTCCAAACAGTGCCGTATTGCTGGAAATGTTCGTTAAACAAGCCATAAATGGTAACATAATGCCCGTTGACAACTAAACCGTTTTTCGCTGTATTTTTAAACCAACCGACACCTTGTCCATGGTCAGCCCTCCAAATCCAGAAATGATCACCAATAACATCCGAGCTATTAATTTCAAGTGCAATTTCTACGTTTACATTCGTACTCTCGAAACCACCTACCCGAAAGAATAAGTCGGCCAGTAAAGTGGGGTTTGCACTGTGATCATTTACATTATCTTTAGTTCCCACTTGCAATAAAGTTCTCGAATTGTAATGAGCATCAAAAAGCAGACTTGCAATAGTTACGCCATCCACATCGCCGACAATAATAGCGGATTCAGTATCCGAAGCCCCAGGAATAAGGGTTGCGTAACCGGTTCCCAGAATAATTGTATTCGGTCGGTTTACCAAAAGAGGTTCAGATAATTCATACATTCCCGGAGTAATAAACAAATTTTTTCCGGCCAACAATTGTTGATTCATTGTTTGTGCTGTTGTACCCGGTTTGACAACATAAAAGTCATTGATTAGATCAAAAGTATCCCCTGCACCCATATTGCCCGGAGACCAGGAAGGTCCTTTGGAATCAATGCGTAAAGCCGGTCTGAAAATTTTATACCGACCATCATCCCCAATGAAGAGAAATGGTTTTTCGCGTATAATCGGGGTTGTTTCCACACGGCTGACATTGTTCCAAGCACCGCCGCTTGTTGTCCAGTTATCGCTGACAGTAGCCATGTTGACAGTCGGTCCGAATGTCATGCCTTGGTAGCAAAGATTCCAACCGCCGGCACTATAATTCTGAGAACCTAATTCGACATAAGAGTTTCGGAAATACCACTGTTGCTGCGACCATGAACCCGCCCTGTCTTTAAAGTAACAATCGCCTGTAAAACCTCCGCTACACCAACCGTCCCACCACCACTGGTAGTGTGCTCTCCTTTCGGAATTGATACGTCGCAATGGTGCCGCCTGTGAAACTGCCCACTGAAACCATGTATTCAAATCACCAGTTGAAGTTCCGGCTACCGTAAAATTTTCAGCAGAACGCCAGAATGTACAGGTTGCATTATTATTGGGTAATGGGGCAGGAGTATTTACATTCGATATCCGTACATCATAAGGTAATTTTCCCAATCCGGCAATATGGGTATAATAAGCAATATTAAACGCTCCGGCTTGAGTATAATCGCCCGGTTTGAAATAAAAAGCATACCGTTTGGTGCTAAACTGGTCGTGAAACATGGCAGTATGTATGTTGTTAATTGTTGAAGCAATCGTACTCATATTGTCGGTAGGGCTAAAAATATAAACGTTTGGCCCAAACAAATCCGTGTCGGAAATAGTCTGTGAATTTATATTCGTGCAACATATACTGATCCAAATAAGTAATAAGAATTGAATTTTTTTCATGAAATTAGGTTAAAAAAATAAGATATTAAAATTGAGTTATTGAATTAGAATTATTAATAAGTGATCCAATCATTGTTTGGCTGGAATAACAAGGGTAGTAAGAGAGTTGGCCGGAATGTCAAGTCCTGCCGTACAATCGTATATTCTGAGTTTTGGCGAAAATGACTGTTCCGCCTTGTTCAATACTATTACCACTACTTCACCAGTTGGATTTTGGAATGCAGTAACGTGCAGTAAATCATTATAAGAACTGCTTCCTATACGCCTTGCACCACGTTTTACAAACTTACTGAAATGTCCAACCGCATAATAGATATTGCCTAAAGTAAAGGTGTTATTTTCTTTATCCACAATCAGTTGAGCTTTAACACCGCCATCGCGATTATGATATGGACCACCTTTTAAATCAACAATCATATTCCAATCAGTTGCCGCTGCCATATAGTTATTGAAATCACCAATCATTTCATTTGCATAAGCTTCAACATCACCCCAATCGGAATAAGGAACAACAGCTTTTGAACCGTTTGTTGAACTTCCCCCTCTGCAAAACTCAGTCAATATTAGTGGTTTATCGGGAAACATTTCATGTGTCATGCGTAAAGCATCAAAATGTTCACCTGAATACCAATGAAATGCAATTCCCCAAATAGCGTCTTTTGCACCTTTTACTGCAAATGATTCTGTGGCTCTGTCCAACACGCGTTCTTTATTATGATCCCAAATCATAATCTTAAGGTCGTTGAAGCCTGCTTTATTAAGTGTCGGTCTCAAATTTTTAGTAGCAAATACCGCTTCGTCCTTGCCAGTGTAAATACAACTTTCCCATGTTTGAACAGCCTTTGCTTCGTTTTGAATGGTTAATCCAAAGAAGTTAATACCTTCTTTTTTGTATTCTTCAAAAAACTTTGTCATATACCGAGCCCAGGTATCATAATGTTCCGGAAGTAATTTTCCACCATGAATCATACTTTTATTATTTTTCATCCATCCCGGCGGGCTCCAAGGGGAAGCAAAGAGGAATAAATCTTTATTAAAATTCTGCGCCGCTTTGATAAAAGGAATGATATACTTTCTGTCGTTGGCTATATTGAATGTTTTGAGTTCATTATCATTGTCAGCGACATTAGTATATTCTGTAATCGAAAAATCACAGGAATTGATATGGGTACGACAAAAATTAAAACCCAATCCTTTTTCTGTATCGAAATATGCTTCTGCAATCTTTCTTCTAACCGAATCGCTTACCTGTGCAAAATTATAGGCTGAAGTTTCCGTAAATGCGCCTCCAAAACCAAGTATTTCCTGATATTTAAGCTGAGGATAAACATTAATAAGTTGGTTTTCTGTCTCAATATCCGGTATAAGTTCCACGTTTTTTTGTTGTTCAAGCATGTTACTATTTGCCTTTTGACTACTGTAAATTGTTATTTTCTGATTTAAGGTTATTTTCTGATTTAAGCCAGCATATAATTGTGTATATACACTCATTATTGCCAGACACAGAAGTAGAACCGAGTATTTCTTATTCATCATATAAATTAGTTTAAACAGGATCGAATTAAAAGAATGCAAATATAATTCTTTATAGTAAATAAATCCTTATTTATTCATACACAAAAACTCATTTTCAATCTTAGAGAACTCAACATTTATACTACATAAAACTATTTAATCATATGACAATTAGCTTGTTATATATTTTTATGTTACATAACATGTTTCAACACTATATTTCTTGTTGTAAAAACCACTAAAATTGATTGACTTCTGATGAGATATACAGTTTGATTTTAAAAAACATTTGTAGTAAAAGAGTTTTCAAGACCTACTCTTATTTGTATAAAAAAATACAGTATTTCAGAAAAGGATTATTTCAGTACCTTTGTACCACAAAACGCTGTTCTTGAACCAATGCAACTCAAAAGCGTTTTACCCGCAAACACTCTATGCAACCAAACACATATAAACTGACTGATTTCCTGCCTACCACCAAAAAAGAACTCGAGCTTCGGGGTTGGGATGAAGTGGATGTGGTACTTTTTAGTGGCGATGCGTACGTTGATCATCCTTCTTTTGGTTCTGCAGTGATTGGACGTGTTTTGGAAGCGCAAGGTTTGAAAGTTGCTATTGTGCCTCAACCCAACTGGCGCGACGATTTACGCGATTTCAAGAAAATGGGTCGGCCACGTATGTTTTTTGCCATTTCGGCCGGAAATATGGATTCGATGGTGAATCATTATACTGCCAACAAACGTCTGCGTTCTGACGATGCTTATACTCCGGATGGAAAACCGGGTATGCGACCTGATTATGCTACTATTACATACTCAAATATCATCAAAAAACTCTATCCCGAAATTCCTTTGGTGATTGGCGGTATTGAAGCTTCCTTGCGCCGGTTTACGCATTACGATTATTGGTCGGATAAGTTGATGCCAAGCATTCTGATTGATTCTAAAGCCGATTTATTGATTTACGGAATGGGGGAGAAGCCGATAGTGGAATTGGTACAACAACTTGCTGCCGGAAAAACATTTGCAGAACTCACCGATATTCCCCAAACATCATTTTCGAAAAAAGAAATTCCACAACATGCTGAATGGAAAGACATAACGCTCGTGTCGCAAGAGGTTTGTTTAACCGATAAGAAAAAATATGCTTCTAACTTCAAGCACATTGAGGAAGAATCGAATAAATACAATGCCGCTCGTTTGTTACAAAAAACCGGAAATCGTTGGGTAGTTGTCAATCCGCCTTACGAACCATTGAGCGAAACCGAGTTGGATGCTTCGTTCGATTTACCATATACCCGCGTTCCACACCCGAAATATAAAGGAAAAACCATTCCGGCCTACGAAATGATTAAGTTTTCGGTAAATCTGCATCGTGGTTGCTTTGGAGGTTGCGCTTTTTGCACTATTTCGGCGCATCAGGGAAAACATATTGTTTCACGTTCCAAAGAATCCATTCTGGATGAAGTGAAAAAGATTACCGCCATGCCTGATTTCAAAGGTTATTTAAGCGATTTGGGCGGTCCATCGGCAAATATGTATCAAATGCGTGGAATAGACATGGAAATATGCCGAAAATGCAACAAACCATCGTGCATTTTTTCGAAAGTTTGCTTCAATTTAAATACCGATCACAATCCGTTGCTCGATATTTATCGTTCGGTTGATCAGCTTCCTAAAATCAAAAAATCTTTTATTGGCAGTGGTATTCGTTACGATATGTTGTTGAGCGACACCAAAAATAACGAGGTAAATAAAAGTCATTCCGACTATATCCGCGAATTGATTACCAACCATGTTTCGGGTCGGTTGAAAATTGCACCGGAACATACTTCGGACAACGTGCTGAATTTGATGAGAAAGCCTTCATTTCTATACTTTGGCGAGTTTAAAAAGCAATTCGATCGCATAAACCGTGAAGCCGGACTCAACCAACAGCTGATTCCATATTTTATTTCCAGCCATCCCGGTTGCAGCAATGAAGATATGGCTGAACTGGCCGCGCAGACCAAAAGTTTTGATTTCAGGCTGGAGCAGGTGCAGGATTTCACCCCAACACCCATGACGCTGGCAACGGAAATTTATTATTCTGGTTATCACCCATATACGTTGGAATCCATTTATACGGCTAAAAGTAAAGATGAAAAGCTGGAACAACGTAAATTCTTCTTCTGGTATAAAAGCGAATATAAAAACGCCATTATCCGGGATCTTCAACGCCTGAAACGTCCGGATTTACTGAAGAAATTGTTTGAGAAGTAGAAAATAAATCGGCTGAACATCTTTTAGAGATTCAGCCGATTGCTTGTTTACTTCAGATATGGAGATTCTTGCTTTTAAAGGGCGACGGTGTTGGAATCGTACAGAAAACATTTGACAGTCCATTCAACAGTGTTTTAATCTTCATTAGCATGTGAATCATGTAACTTCTTTCAAAGATTGTGTAACATTATCCCTGTAAAAATCCTCATCTTTACTGAATAAATTATCATTATTCATTTAAAAACTAACGACATGTATTCGGTAAAAAACAAAAAAAGAGAAATCATAATTATGAAAAGGATTATGTTTGTATTATTTCTTGGATTACAATTTTTATTTATAAGTTCATGTAAAAATGAAAATGACAAATCGCATCTTTCGGTTAGCCTGACAGATGCTCCGGGAAATTATGATGCAGTGATGGTAGATGTACAAAGCGTGGAAGTTACAGGTAATAACGGAAATACAGTTGTGCTCAATACAAACAATGGTATTTATAATCTTCTGAATTTCTCGAACGGAGTAGATACGCTTTTAGCAACAGGCGATTTAGAACCCGGAACAATTTCGCAAATCAGATTGATATTAGGAGCCAACAATACGGTAACGTTGGACGGTATTGTATATCAACTTAGTACACCGAGTGCAATGCAGTCGGGATTGAAACTTGAGGTTAATAAAACATTTGAACCGGGTGTTTCTTATATTATAAAGCTTGATTTTGATGCAAATAAATCTATTGTTTCGTTAGGTAACGGTTCCTACCAACTGAAGCCGGTTATCAGAACAATTGATACAGCCATAAACGGTTCAATTAAAGGTAGCATTTCGCTAATAGGTGTAATTGCAACTGTTACAGCTACATCAAATGGGGTAACATATACTTCTGTAACCAATACAAGTGGTCAGTTTATAATTGCGGGATTACCTGTAGGCACTTATGATGTTACTGTTACACCTGATCTTCCTTTACTCCCAGTTACAAAAACCGGTGTGGCAGTTACTCTTGGTGTTTCTACAAATGTGGGAATAATTACACTCTAAGCTTCAATATTGTCCTTAAAGCAAAAGACTTAATTTATTTGAAATTTATTCCTGAAAACAAAAACAGTCGCTCGCATTGCTGCAACCGACTGTTCTCTTATTTTAAGTCTAAAATCTTGGTTCTATTATCTTGGTTCTTAATCAATATTCGTCCCAGCTCTTAATCTTGATGTCTTCAAAACTCATGGTACAAAATGCAGTGATAAAGGCGGAAGCCAGACGGGCATTAGTCAACAACGGAATGTTGAAGTCAATTGCACCGCGGCGAATGATATAATCGTTGGCCAACTCACGTTTGGTGGTGTTTTTCGGAATGTTGATCACCAAATCAAATTCTTTGTTAGCAATCATATTCTTTACATTCAATTCGCCATCCTCGTCTGGCCAATTTACTGCAGTGGCGTGTACTCCATTTTCTTTCAAAAATCGCTGAGTTCCTCTCGTGGCATAAAGTTCGTACCCTTTCTTTTGCAATAGCAAGCAAGCATCCGACAGTTCCACTTTCGATTTTGGTTCACCCGACGAAATCAGAATACGTTTTTTCGGAATGCGGAAACCAACCGAAAGCAATGATTTCAGAATTGCTTCCGAGAAATCGTCACCAATACAACCTACTTCGCCGGTTGAAGCCATATCCACACCCAAAACCGGGTCGGCCTGCTGCAAGCGGGCGAAAGAGAATTGCGAAGCTTTGATACCTACATAATCCAGGTCGAAAGCCGATTTCTCAGGTTTTTCAACCTCTAAACCAAGCATAACTTTGGTTGCCAGTTCGATAAAGTTTATTTTCAGAACTTTGGAAACGAATGGGAAACTCCGCGACGAACGCAGGTTGCATTCAATTACCTTGATATAATTGTCTTTCGCCAGAAACTGTATATTAAAAGGTCCGGAGATATTCAACGAACTGGCAATTTCTCCGGCTATTTTCTTGATACGGCGAATCGTTTCCACATAGATTTTTTGCGGAGGAAATTGTGTGGTAGCATCACCGGAGTGAACACCAGCAAACTCAACGTGTTCCGAAATGGCATATACCAAAATTTCTCCTTTGCTGGCAACTGCATCAATTTCAATTTCCTTGCAGCGTTCAAGAAATTCGGAAATAACTACCGGATGTCTTTTCGATACATCGGTAGCCAGTTTCAGAAAGTTTTCCAGTTGCGAAGCATCGTAGCACACATTCATGGCAGCTCCCGAAAGTACATACGATGGACGAACCAGCACAGGATAACCGATTCCCTCAACGAAATCATTTACATCGTCGAACGTGGTCAATTCTTTCCAGCGTGGTTGGTCAATTTTCAAGGCATCGAGCATCGACGAAAATTTGTGCCGATCTTCCGCGCGGTCAATGTCAACGGCTTGTGTACCTAAAATCGTAACTTTTTCACCCGCCAACTTCAGTGCTAAATTGTTTGGAATCTGTCCTCCGGTAGAAACGATTGTTCCCATGGGATTTTCCATTTCAATAATATCCATCACGCGTTCAAAGCTGAGTTCGTCGAAGTACAGTCGGTCACACATATCGTAGTCGGTCGAAACCGTTTCGGGATTATAGTTAATCATTACCGATCGAAAACCTTCCTTACGAATGGTCATCAGCGCATTTACACCACACCAGTCGAACTCTACAGAAGAACCTATACGATATGCACCAGAACCAAGAACCACTACCGAACGGTGGTCACCAAGGTATTTTACATCGGTTGCTGTTCCACCATAAGTCAGGTACAAATAGTTGGTTTGAGCAGGATATTCGGCTGCCAGCGTATCAATTTGTTTAACCACCGGAACAATACCGAGTTTTTTACGGTGATTGCGGGTTAGTTTTATTTTTTCGTCTATTTCGTCGTTGCTGCATTTGGTTACCAGCCGCGTAACCTGGAAATCGGAGAATCCGGTCAGTTTTGCTTCTGCCAATAATTCATTTGGCAATGTTTCCAAAGAATTGAAAGTATGAAGTTTGTGTTCCAATGCAACAATTCGTTGCAATTTATACAGAAACCAACGGTCGATTTTGGTCAACTCATGCAAACGATCGATTGAATATCCGCTGTGTAAAGCCTGTGCCAGATAAAATACCCGTTTGTCTGTGGGTTTGGAGAGAGCGGTGTCAACATCATCTGCATAAAAATCTTTGTTGGCAACGAATCCATGCATTCCTAATCCAATCATTCGCAATCCTTTCTGAAATGCTTCTTCGAAATTACGTCCGATAGACATAATTTCGCCCACCGATTTCATGCTGCTTCCCAACTGACGCGAAACGCCCTGAAATTTACCCAAATCCCAACGAGGAATTTTACAAACAATGTAATCGAGAGCCGGTTCAAAGAATGCCGAAGTATTTTTTGTCACCGAGTTTTTCAATTCGGGAAGTCCGTAACCAAGACCCAATTTTGCAGCCACGAAAGCCAATGGATAGCCGGTTGCTTTGGAGGCCAGTGCCGAAGAACGGCTGAGACGGGCATTTACTTCGATCACACGGTAATCTTCCGAAGCAGGATCAAAAGCGTATTGTACGTTACATTCGCCCACAATTCCTATATGACGGATTATGCGGATAGCGAGTTCACGAAGTTTGTGATATTCGCGGTTGGTAAGCGTTTGCGAAGGTGCCACAACGATACTTTCGCCAGTGTGAATTCCCAGCGGATCGAAGTTTTCCATGTTGCAAACCGTGATACAGTTGTCGTATTTGTCGCGAACCACTTCATATTCAATTTCTTTCCAGCCTTTTAGCGATTTTTCGACTAAAACTTGAGTTGAATAAGCGAAAGCTTTATCAACCAATTCTTTCAATTCTTCATCGTTGTCGCAAAAACCGCTACCCATACCGCCCAACGCGTAAGCAGCTCGCACAATAACCGGATAACCCAGTTCGTTGGCTGCTCGAAGCGCATTTTCAAGATCATTTACAGCTTCACTTTGGATATATTTTATATCAATTTCCGATAATTTCTGGTTGAAAATTTCACGGTCTTCGGTATCGATAATTGATTGTACAGGCGTCCCCAGAACGCGTACATTGTATTTTTCAAAAATTTTATCTCTGAATAATGCTACACCACAGTTCAATGCTGTTTGTCCGCCAAATGAAAGGAAAACGCCGTCCGGCTTTTCTTTTTCAATGACACGCTCTACGAAATCAGGCGTAACGGGCAAGAAATAAACCTTATCGGCAATACCTTCCGAAGTTTGCACAGTGGCAATGTTCGGGTTGATAAGCACAGTTTCAATTCCTTCTTCTTTCAACGCTTTCAACGCTTGAGAACCCGAATAATCGAACTCACCAGCTTCTCCGATTTTCAACGCACCCGAACCAAGTACCAATACTTTCTTGATTTCGCCTTTGTTGATTTGTTTATCTTCGTGGGTTGTTTTAAGTTTGGCTACACATTCTTCCTCAATTAATTGTGGAATAGTTTTGTCGGTTCCTTCCAATGTTTTGATAAATACGTCAAACAGGAATTCAGTATCGGTTGGACCTGAAGCAGCTTCGGGGTGGAATTGTGCCGAGAACCAGGGTTTGGTTTTATGACGTATTCCTTCGTTGGTTTCGTCATTCATATTCACAAACAGCGGTTCCCAGTCGGATCCGATTGTTTTGTTGTCTACGGCAAAACCGTGATTTTGTGAAGTGATAAATGCACGGTTGGTTCCGGCCAGTTGTACAGGTTGGTTATGGCTACGGTGACCGTATTTAAGTTTGTAAGTTTTGGCTCCACCTGCCACCGCGAGTAATTGATTACCCATACAAATACCGAAAATAGGTTTTTCAGTTTGCATGGCAGTTTGGATATTCCGAACAGTATCTTTTGCATATTCGGGATCGCCGGGACCATTTGTAATAAATAATCCATCATATTCAATGTGGTTGAAATCGTAATCCCAGGGAACTCGAATTACTGTAGTATCCCGTTTCAACAAGCAGCGGATAATGTTATGTTTCACACCGCAATCTACCAACAGTACTTTGTTTTTCCCGGTTCCGTAGGTTATAACTTCTTTACAACTTACTTTTGCAACCTGATTTTCATCGTCAGGATTTACAAAGTCAATATCATCGCCATCGGGGAAAACAAACTTACCTCTCATTGTGCCTTTTTCTCGAACCAACTTTGTCAATTCGCGGGTATCAACACCAAATATTCCCGGTACTTCGTTTTCTATCAACCACTCGCTCAGACTTTTTCCGGCATTCCAGTGGCTGTATTCAAAAGAAAAATCGGAAATAATCAGGCCGGTTGCTTGAATTTTTTCCGATTCATAAAAAGTTGAAAGTCCGTTTTGGATGATGTCATTCGGAACTCCGTAATTACCAACTAACGGAAACGTTATCGTCAAAAGCTGGCCTGCATACGATGGATCGGTCAAACTCTCAGGATACCCGACCATGGCGGTATTAAAAACAACTTCACCGGCTACCGGTTTCTCGTAACCAAATGATTTTCCTTTAAAAACAGTTCCATCTTCCAGCACCAAGTGGAAAGGTTTGTAGTTTTGCATAAGTATATTCTCGTCCAAATTTTTGCAAAAGTACTGCTTTTTCTTGTATCGTACAACCCCGGTTTCTTGAAATCACCCTTAATTTTATAGTTTTTATTAGAACAGTTATCTTTTTGTCAATAAATGAGTTGAAAGAGAATAATTATACCGATTAAAAAAGATTTTGCTGAGATTAAGCAGAATAATCGAACAAAAAACGTCCGGTAAATCCAGAACGTTTTAGTATTATATAAGTATAACTAAGATTTATTTCTCCAGTCTTTTCATAGCTTCTATTGTGTTCTCACGACTACCGAAAGCCGAGAAACGTATATAACCTTCACCACTTGCTCCAAACCCGGCTCCGGGAGTGGTAACAATATTCTTTTCTTTTAATAAATAATCGAAATATTCCCAACTACCCATTGCTGCCGGAGCTTTTACCCAAACATACGGTGCATTTACTCCACCAAAGATAGTATATCCGGCTTTCAATAAGCCTTCGCGAATAATGCGTGCATTTTCAGTATAGAAATCAATCAGTGCTTTTACCTGTTTTTTGCCTTCGGGGCTGTAGGTGGCTTCAGCTGCACGTTGTACAATATAGGAAGTCCCGTTGAATTTAGTACATTGTCGACGATTCCACAGTTTGTTTAATGCAACAGGCTCTCCTTTTTTTGAGTAACCCATCAATTGTTTCGGAACTACCGTATAACCACAACGTGTTCCTGTAAATCCGGCAGTTTTAGAAAAACTTCGAAATTCTATGGCTACATCTTTGGCACCTTCAATTTCATAAATGCTATGGGGAACATTTTCTTCGGTTATAAATGCTTCGTACGCAGCATCAAAGAGCAAAATTACTTTGTTAGCTTTGGCATATTCTACCCATAAGGTCAGTTGTTCTTTTGTCAACGTTGTTCCGGTTGGGTTATTAGGATAACACAAATAGACCAAATCAACTTTTTCGGTTGGAAGAGCAGGAACGAAATTATTCTCTGCTTTGCACGACAAATAAACCAAATTTGTCCATGCGCCGCTTTCAGTTGGTTCGCCTGCACGTCCTGCCATGGCATTTGTGTCAACATAAACCGGATAACTTGGATCTGTAATGGCAACACGATTGTTTACATCGAAAATATCGCCAATATTTCCGGTATCGCTTTTTGCACCATCGCTTACAAATATTTCATCTTCAGCAATGTCGATGCCTTTGTTTGTGAAATCATTAATTACGATTGCTTCACGTAAAAATGCATAACCTTGCTCCGGACCGTAACCTCTGAAAGTTTCTGCACTGCGTTGTTCATCAGCTGCTTTAATCATTGCATCAACCGATGCATCGGGTAGGGGAAGGGTAACATCGCCTATTCCCATACGAATGAGAGGGGCTGTCCGGTTTTCTTCTTTGTGTTGCGCTACTCGCTTTGCAATTTCCGAAAACAAATAAGTTGCCGGAATTTTTATAAAATTATCATTAATCTGAGCCATATATTTTTAGTTGACAGTTTATAGTTCATAGTTCATAGTTCATAGTTGGAGTTACTATTTACTACCGACTATAAACTACTGACTAATATCATATTTCACCTTCGAAGACAGTTGTCGCGCTTCCTGTTAAGTAAACATGATTGTTTTGTTCGTTCCATTCAATATCCAGTTCACCACCAATAAGCTCCACAGTGGTTTTGCGAAAAGACAAGCCATTTAAAACTCCGGCCACAACCGAGGCACAAGCGCCTGTTCCACATGCCATTGTTTCACCTGAACCACGTTCCCAAACGCGCATTTTCATCCTGTCTTTCGAAATTATTTCAATAAATTCTGTATTTGTGCGACATGGAAAAATGGATGCATTTTCAATTTTGGAACCAATTTTTGGTAAATCTAGTTTGTCAATGTCATTAGTAAAAATTACTGCGTGAGGATTTCCCATCGAAACGCAGGTAATATTATATTCAATCGAACCGTCGAAAATGACATGTTCGTTTACAACTCTTGATTTTTCTATGGTTGTCGGTATTAAAGCAGATTCCAGAATGGGTTCACCCATATCAACTGTAACACTTTCCACTACATTGTCAGACCCTAAAAATAATTTCAATTTTTTGGTTCCTGCCAATGTTTCTAATGTTAATTCGGTTTTTGTTGTTAAACCTTTATCATAAACAAATTTACCGATACAACGTGAAGCATTTCCACACATTTCAGCTTCAGAGCCATCGGCATTCAACATTTGCATTCTAAAATCGCAAGTCTCTGATGGTAAGATTAATACTAAACCATCTGAGCCTATTCCTTTGTGTCTGTCGCTCCAACGAATAGCAAATTCAGTCGGATTGTCAATTTTTTCTACGAAACCATTCACGTAAATATAGTCGTTGCCGGTTCCATGCATTTTGGTGAATTTCATTTTTAATATATTAATGTCATTATAATCATGCAAAATTAATCATAATGATTGAAATTTGAATTAATTGCAGATAATCGTTTTTGTAATTTATATGTTGGTTACGAAATGAAACAGAATGATTTTATTTAATAATAATATCACTCTTTTTTGTGCTTATTTTTTTTGATTTGTAATTCTGATGATTTTTTGAAACTGAATTTAAAACATAAATTTTCTTATTTGTGAATTAAGCAAAGTGCCGTCTTAAACTATTGATTTTAAGCTTTTATTAATTTCTTCAATATACTCAAGAAGTTCATCCCGTCCAACTCGTTTTTCAGATGAAGTAAGGAAAACAGGTGGTAATTCTTCCCATTGTTCGGATAATTTTTCTTTGTAAACCTGAATATTTTCTTTGCCTTTAGCATGTGTCAATTTATCCATTTTTGTGAAGATGACACAT
>Ga0209429_10000171_pt1 | contig 46639 bp, 36 predicted proteins | sample BarGraNGADG00212_3_FD_184493 | JGI IMG/M metagenome (GOLD analysis project Ga0209429, IMG submission 184493) | Arctic peat soil microbial communities from Barrow, Alaska - Barrow Graham LP Ref core NGADG0004-212 (SPAdes) (version 2) | ecosystem: Environmental > Terrestrial > Soil > Wetlands >... | reverse complement strand
GCGTCGGTCTAGCACGTCCAAAAGAAGATCGCCCAAAACGCGACTTCGGTGGTAACAACGATCGTGGTGGCAATAGCGACCGCGGTGGTTCATCATTCCGCCAACGCAGCTGGTAATTTAATTACCAATCTGTAATAAAATACCTCGTCAGAAATGGCGAGGTATTTTATTGTGCCAAACTAACTGCAAATAAAATTACAATCATCCCAATAATAGTCGAGATTGAAGTCCACAAAGTTGGATGACGATGGTGACTTTCTGGGATTAGGTCACTAGCACTAATATATAAGAATAGCCCGACAAAAACTGATAACATCAAACCCAATACTGGCTTTGAGATCGTTAAAAAATTAGCTGAAATAACACCGACAGCTGGAGCCAGCGCATCAGCTGTTAACCATTTCAAAGCCTCTCTGCGGCCACCCTTATTTTTTATTATCATATTTACAGTGTTAATTCCGTCTGAAAAATCATGCGCCAAAACCGCCAAGGCAACGACCCAACCAATAGCTGGAGAAACCTTGAATGCCAAACCAATGCCAAATCCATCTAAAAAGCTATGAAAGACTAAGGCCGCCGCACCCAACTTACTATTATGTGTCGGATTTTCGCAGTTTTCTTCATGATGAGCATGCAAGGATAATAATCTATCAACCAACATATAAACCGAAAAACCAACAGCAATTAATATCGATACAATTTCAATATTATATTTTCCAGAAGTAAGTTCAACAGATTCGGGAAGTAAATCAAATAAAGCAACACCTAAAACCGCGCCAGCGCTAAAACCTAAAATTAAGTGTAATTTATCTTTGAATTTTATCGCAAATAAACCACCTAAAGTCGTGCAGATTATAGTACCTAGGATAATAAAAAAGATAATCATTATTTTTTCTCTGGAAATACATCTGGGCGTTCACGGTAATATTTCACCCATTCGTCATCATCCTTAAGTGTAATAGTAGTGACATAAACGCCAGCCTTAAAACCGCCTTTTTTATCAAATTTAGCTTGTTTCTTAAGTTCTATCTGTTCGTTAGAAATGCCACAAAGTTCGCTTAAGTCATCAATTGCCTGTTTGATATCGGCAATTTCACTAATTATTTCATCCTGTGAACTGTCAACCTCAATTTCATTAGCCTCTTCGATAATTTTTCGGATTAGTTCAAATTTATGGTCTATTGGCGTTAATTTTTTATACTCGGCCAGTTGATTTGATTTTTCATAATCATCAACTAATTTTTCTCGCACTAGTTTATTTAATTCGAATGTTGGCATCGTTAATCTCCTATAATTTTCACAAAATGATCTTCATCAATGATTTCAGTTCCATACTCTTTGGCTTTTTTCAATTTACTTCCACCAAACTTATCTCCAGTCACTAAATATGTCGTATCCTTAGCAACCGCCGTTTGAAATATACCGCCAAGTGTTCGAATCCGATCAGCCGCTTCTTCGCGCGACATTGTCTGAAGTGTACCAGTAATTACAAAACTCTTACCGACAAATTGTCCTAATATTTTTTCAAAATGTGGTTTTATACCTAATTTAGTAAATTTTACTAACAAAGATTGACTATCTGGATCACCAAACCAAGTTACAATGCTTTCAGCTACGACCACACCAACTCCATTAATGGCCAATAGTTGATCAATTGTCGCCTTTACTAGTGCCTCAAGCGAGCCAAAATTACTTACCAAATCAATCGCGGTCTGAATGCCAACATGACGAATACCTAATCCATAAATAAATCTCTCAAGTGAAGGTGTTTTAGAGTTTTGGATAGCATCAATTAATTTATGAGCCGAAACGTCAGCAAATCTATCAAGTTTAACCAACTGTTCAAATTCCAAATTATAGATATCGGCTAGGTCCGCAACTAGACCGTTTTCGACTAATGCCACTACATTTTTTTCGCCTAAAGTATTAATATCGAGCGCACCCTTACTAGCAAAATGCGCAATCGCTCCCTCAAGTAATAATGGCCCAGTCATGCCTTTGACACGATAAACCGCCTCACCCTCTGGACGTTCAAATTTATACTCCGGAAATTGCTTTTCAAGAGATTTTTCGAAATCAAAGCTGACAGAGTTTTTTGGACGAAGTTCAACCACAACTGATTCAACTTGCGGAATAATGTCACCAGCTTTAAAAATAACAACTGTATCGCCAATCCGGATATCTTTGCGTGCAATCTCACCAGCGTTATGCAAACTAGCATGTTGTACTGTTGTACCTGCTACAACAGTTGGATTAAATACTGCTACCGGCGTAGCTGCACCAGTTCGGCCCAAGCTAATCACAATGTCACGAACAATCGTGGTGGCTTTTTCGGCCATATATTTATAGGCGACAGCCGCGCGTGGTTGTTTACCAACTATTCCAAGTTCAACAAACTGTGATCGATCATTTACTTTTACGACCAAACCGTCAGTATTAAATGGCAAATCATGACGCTTTTTATCCCATTTATCAATAAATTTCATTACTCCGTCTAAATCACTGAATACACTAGCCTCTTGATTACGATTTATTCCCAGCGCACTTAATGCTTCATAGGCAAACATATTGGTTGGAATTTCAGACGAGTTATCACGGATTAAATCATAGGCTCGAAAATGAAGTGTACGCTCGGAAACTAATTTCGGATCAAGTTGACGAATCGTTCCAGCTGCTAAATTGCGAGGATTGGCGAATTCAGGTTCGCCCATTAACTGACGTTTTTTATTTAAATTTTCGAAATCCTTTTTTAACATCACAATCTCACCACGAATTTCAGTTCGGTCAGATAAAAAGTTTTCAAAACCTTTATGTCGGCGAAGCCTAAGCGGTACATTTTTGATAGTGCGAACATTTTCGGTCACATCTTCACCAACAAAACCATCACCACGCGTGGTTGCTGAAACAAACAAACCATCTTGGTAAACTAACGCACAAGCTAAACCGTCCATTTTGATGTCAGTAAAAAATTCGTGTTTACGACCAGGCAACAGATTATTCATCCGTTTTATCCAAGCTTCAACATCTGACCTATCAAACACATCATTTAAACTTATCATCCGTGAACTATGTTTAACTTTTTTAAAACCACCAGTCAATTCACTTCCGACTCGTTGAGTTGGGCTATCAGACGTAATTAATTCAGGATATTCAGCTTCAATTTGTTTTAGTTCATTAAATAAACTGTCATAAACAGCATCGCTAACCGAAGAATTATCTAAAACATGATATTCATAACTGTAGTTCGCAAGCAAATTACGCAACTGCTCGGCGCGTTTTTTAAGCTGATTCAGATTCATCAGCTACTACCTTTCTGTATAGCAAATAAATGTAACTGGATACCCAGATAATTGTCAGTGAACTAAGTGCCAATAATATAACTGGAATGATCGGCAACCAATCAATGACCGGCAAAACACTCTTAATCCAACCATCAAATAAAATCATTGGTATCATAATTACAGCCCAAACTATTACCACAGCGGCAATCATCCACAAAAAACGTAATAAGATTCGCAACCGTCGCCCAACCACTAAATCGCCAGCTGTTTTAATTGCCCGAAATGGATACATGCCTGGCAAGGTAACGATTACCAGAGCAATAATTGTGCTAGTAATCCAGTACAGTGACAAAACAGTTAACAGGCTGGCCGCCAACCAAAATAGCATTGCTTCAACACCACCCGCCAGTAAACCCGTAGCATAGGCGGCACTATAGCCAAATAAAGCTAAGGCAAATGGTAAAAGTTGAATAATTAATAATAACGCCACAATAAATGTCGATAAAATTGGCGCGCCAGCACTATATAATCCATCACGCACCTTAACTTTATGGCCAGCCAAAATATTGCGTAATAACCAAACGCTAGTCAGCCATGTCATTAATATAATAATACCGGCATAAATCTGCTGAACATCAGTTAAATTTTGTGACATTCCACCAGTTAAGGCTGTTAGAAAAAGTAGTCCCGATTTACCAATTTCACCCCATACGCCGACAAAAGTTTCGCCACTAGTTGTCCGCAAAGTATCCGTCAAAGTTGCATATAAATCCTGAGAAGCTATACCAACCATCAGACATGTTAGCACCGCATACGCAATCGCTAATAAAATAAAGGTCTTACGATTTTGCCAAATCGTTTTTCGAACATAATTTGCAAAAGCAAAATATCCTGGCATCTTTAATGATCTAGCGTAGTCACGACGGCGTGTTCGGATAAAACTTCGATGTGGACGCCTTTTTAAAAATGACATTGCCCGATTTTTTAGTTTTATAAATGGATTCTTAATTTTCATACTAGAACTTACCTTCGTTTTCGCGCAAACGCTTAATACGATCCTCTAGTGGTGGATGTGTACTAAATAATTTTGAGAAAAAGCCAGGTTTTAGCGGATCCAAGAAAAATAAATGTGCCGAGGCGGTACTTTGGCGCTTCATTGGACGACCTAGCGTTTTTAACTTTTCGAGCGCACTAGCCAGTGATTCAGGATTACGTGTTGTCATAGCGCTAGTCGCATCCGCCAAATATTCGCGTTGACGACTGACCGCCATCTGAACAATAACCGCTATTATTGGAGCCAAAATAAGTGCAATAATCCCTATAATCATTATTACCGGTGAACTGTTGTTATCACTATCACGATGGTTACCATAAAACATCATCCGCAGAATTATATCTGATAAAAAACCAATAGCACTGACTAAACCGAACGTAATCATACCAACTCTAATATCGTAATTAGCCACATGCCCCATCTCGTGGGCCATAACTGCCTCTAATTCGTTATCATTCATTGCATCAATTAAACCAGTAGTAGCCGCGACAATCGAATGGTTTGGATCACGACCAGTCGCAAAAGCATTAGGTGCCGAATCCTCAATCACGTAAACTTTAGGCATCGGAGACCCAGTTGTAATAGCTAAATTTTCAACAACTCGATAGAACCTAGGATTATCGCGCTTTTCAATTTGACGGGCACCAGTCATTGCAACGGTTAATTTATCAGCAATAAAATACTGCAAAAGCGCATAAAGTCCGGCTCCAACAATCACAAAATAAGTTATATTCGGATTGCCATAATAATAGCTAACCACCCAACCAATTGCGCTAATAATTCCAACGAACAAAGCCATAATCAAAATGGTGTTGCGTTTATTAGCGGCAATTGATTTATACATCGAATCAATTTAGCCTTTAGAATTTAACTTCAACTGGTTTTTCGGCTTGTTTTTGCTCAGCTTCACTAAGTTCAAAAAACTCACGGCTAACAAATTTAAACATTCCAGCAACAACGTTACTTGGAAAAGTTTGAATTTTAGTATTCAAATCACGCACACCACCGTTATAAAAACGACGTGAAGCTTGAATTTTATCTTCAGTGTCAACTAACTCTTGTTGCAATTGGATAAAGTTTTGGTTAGCCTTTAAGTCTGGGTAAGCCTCGGCAACTGCAAACATGCTCTTCAAAGCACCTTCAAATTGATTGTCGGTAGCGGCTGTCTCTTTAACACCCTTAGCGTTTAGAGCGGCGGCACGAGCTGTCGTAACAGCTTCGAATACACCACTTTCATGTTTTGCATAACCCTTGACGGTCTCGACTAGATTCGGAATTAAATCCAAACGTCGCTTTAACTGGACAGTAATATCACTCCAAGCTTCATCAACTCGGACCCTTAGAGTTATTAATGAATTGTAAGCGCCCCATAAAAATAGGCCAATTAGTACTATGATTCCTAAAATAATCAAAACAACTGTCATTTCTATTCCCCCTTTAAAGTTACTAATTTATGTTTTTATTATAGCAAACATTTCCAACTAAAATAAGCCCCCTAGGGCTTATTTTATTGGTGCGCGGAGCGGGACTTGGTCACAATAAATTTTCTTCAAGAATTTTCGCGACCCCACCTCAACATACTTGAAACATAGTTTCAAATCTGTTTCCGGCCTTGCGAAATGCCACAGGCATTTCTCGCCCACAAGGTCCTCCCTGCGGATTCAAGTCCACGGCTACTTACCAATTAAAAATAGCCTCTTTCGAGGCTGTTTTTAATTGGTGCGCAGAGCGGGACTTGAACCCGCAAGGTCGTAAGACCAAGAGATTTTAAGTCTCTCGTGTATACCATTCCACCATCCGCGCAAATGGAGGCACGTATGGGAGTTGAACCCACTTATAAGCTTTTGCAGAGCTCCACGTAACCGTTCCGTCAACGCGCCTCCTTGATTATACCAGACAAGATGAATCAAGTTTAGTCACTATTTAGCTTTTTTCAATAAATCCAATAAAGTATTTTTTGCAACAAGCCCAATAGTCGAACCAACAATCTGACCATTTTTATAAATTAAAAAGGTTGGTAAACCGGTAACTCCAAGTGCTTCGGCCTGTTCCATCTCTTCAGATGCGTCTAATTTAACAACCTCTACCCAATCTTTTGTCTCTTCAGCAATAGCATCAACCACTGGCATCATACCCCGACACGGGCCGCACCAAGGTGCCCAGACATCCAGTAGTACAACCTTTTTTTCTGCAATAACATCACTTGCAAAGCTACTTTTTGTCGTTGTTTTCATATCATCCCCCTTTTGCTTATCCAATGAATGTAATAATAACAATTATCGTTGACACACGCAACATGTAGCGCCTATACTACGAAACAGACACAATATATGGGGATAAGAGAGGGTAAAAATGAAAGAAACAACTCAACCAGAGATAATTTTCGATGAGTCAGAAAAACTTGCCGAAATCCACAAAATTGGCCGCGAAATTCCAGTCGTACCTACAACATTAGCTGAGCCAAAACTGAGTGAAAACGCTTGGTATATTGGTAGAACACGCTATGCTAGACGCGATGCCAGTGGCACACCAATCGAATCACCAAAAGAGTTATTTTGGCGAGTAGCTTACAATATTGCGGCAGCTGATCGTTTGTACGGCGGAAATGAAAAAACTCACCTATCGACCGCAACCACGTTTTATAAGATGATGGCAACTCGTCGATTTTTGCCTAATACACCAACACTTTTAAACACGGCTAAGCCTAAACAGCAATTATCGGCCTGCTTTGTTCTACCAGTACCAGATGATTTGAATGGAATCTTGGAATCAGCTTCAGATATGGCAAAAATCCACAAATCTGGCGGTGGCACTGGCTTTTCGTTTTCGCGTCTCCGACCAAAAAACGATATTCTAGCATCGTCTGGTGGTTCAACAACTGGGCCAATTTCGTTCATGCAGATGTACAACGACATCACTTCAGGCATTCGCCAAGGTGGTGTTAGACGTGGCGCAAATATGGGCATCTTGCACTATAATCATCCTGATATTTTGCTTTTTGTCATCTATAAATTAGAAGAATTTTCTTTAACAAATTTTAACATTTCAGTTACGACCGATAAGGAATTTTTTGAACAAATTGAGATTGATGAGAAACTATTAAGTGAAGATTACGAAAAGAATTTTGATTTTAACGAATTAATAATTGAAACTCGTGAAGCTCTTTCGACTCGCGATATGGACCTCAAACTCATTAAACTTGACGCCGTTGTTGAAAAACTCACCAAATGGTGTGTCGAAGAAACTCCTGGTTACGGTTATCCTCTAATTAATCCGCGCACCAACTTAGAAGTTAGACGACTAAATGCCAAAAAAGTATTCGATTTAATTACTCGATTTGCATGGCAATATGGCGATCCAGGTATGATCTTTATCGATCGTATCAACGAATCACGTGCTAATCCAACACCTCAATTAGGTCAAATTGAAGCCACAAATCCATGTGGTGAGCAACCGCTATTACCTTACGACGCTTGTACTTTAGGTAGCATAAATCTCGCCTTGTTTGTCGATGGTAATGACCTCGATTGGGATGCATTACGCCAGATTGTCCATCAATCTGTGCATTTCCTTGATAACGTCCTAGATATGAATGAGTACCCAATTGAAAAAGTTAAGTATATGACTCGTCAAATCCGTCGAATTGGGCTAGGCATCATGGGTTTTGCTGATACACTATTAGCCCTCAATATCGGCTATAACACAGATCAAGGTGTTCATATGGCTGAGCAAATTATGAAATTCATTCAGGCAGAAGCTGATGTGGCATCCGAAGAGCTAGCCAAAAAACGTGGCGTCTTCCCTGCCTATAAAGGTTCAATTTATGACAAGCCAGGCGAAATTAGCCCACGAAACGGCGCCAGGACAACAATTGCTCCAACTGGTACAATTGCCATGTTAGCCGAAGCCTCCAGTGGTTGTGAGCCACTATTTGCACTGACCTACTCAAAAAATACGATTGAAGGCAAGCGAATGTTCCAAAGTAGCCCGTATTTTACAGCTGCCTTGAAAAAGCTCGGTTTATATTCTGAAGAGTTACTCGAAAAAATCCAAGCCAATGGCGGATCAATCCAAAATATCGAATCATTGCCAGATGAGCTAAAAAAAGTTTACGTGACAGCTAGTGATATTAGCCCAGATTGGCACCTTAAAATTCAAGCTGCTTTCCAAAAATACGTCGACAATGCGATTTCAAAAACAATTAATTTCTCTAATGGTGCAACCATTGAAGATGTTAGAAAAGCCTATTTAACAGCCTACAACACTGGTTGCCGAGGTATTACAATTTACCGCGATGGTAGTCGCGAAAAGCAAATTTTGGAAGTTAAAAAAGAATCTTCATACTACGACAAATTATCTGGTATAAAATCAGAAAAAGCTGAAGTAATTGAAGAATTACACAAAAATCTCAAAAAACGACCAAGCGTTCTAAACGGTCGGACTCACCGCATCGAAACACCACTTGGCAAAGCTTTTGTTTCAATAAATGAAGATGATGAAGGAAATATCTTTGAAGTATTCATTAATGTTGGACATGCCGGTTCAGATATTGCCGCCGACGCCGAAGCTATTGGGCGACTAATCTCATTATCATTCCGTATTCCACCAGATCTTTCATCGGCCGAAATTGCCCAAAAAGTAATTTCACAACTAAGGGGCATTGGTGGATCAAGTTCGACTGGATTTGGAGTTGATCGTGTGCGCTCATTAGCTGACGCTGTCGCAAAGGCCATAGAGCAACACCAAGCTACAAAAGTTGTACCGACGACTGATGTAGTTGAACAACCAATCCAAAGTGAAACAATTCCGCTCTGGACAGGTGATAAAGTTAACAATAAAATGACCGATATATGCCCAGAATGTGGTTCAGCTAGCCTACGTTTTATCGAAGGTTGCCAAAAATGTGAATTATGTGGCTTTAGCAAATGTTAAATTAAAAAATAATATAAGGATTTGATAAAATGAATAAAAAAATAATTGTAATCATAATTAGCGTACTCGTATTGGTTGGCGGTGGAATTGGCGTATACGCCGTTGTCCAAAACAATGATAAAAGCAACGAAACTTCAAGCACAACCAAAGTTACAAATAAAACCATCTGGGCAAATAACGTTTTAACCATTAATGCCGCGGAGGCAAAAAATGCTCTAGAGATGATGCAACAAAATGCTACAATAGTAACAAGTGGCACAGACGTAAATGCATACGTGACCTCCGTCAACGGAGTAAGTACAGACGCTACAAAACATGAATTTTGGGAATTTGACATCAACGATGTAATGGCTAGTATAGGCGTAGGTAGCTATACTACAAAAGCTGGTGACATATTGACTGAAAAGATAAGCACTTACTAAAAGGATTTAAATGAAGAACACTAAAATACTCAAAAATATTGCTGTCGCGGTCGCGCTGATAATCTTAGCCGTCAGCTGGAGAATTATTAACCATAATTTTCAAATTGCACCTAACCTCGAATTAGTCACCGTTGCCAGCGTTCTGGCAGCGGTTATTATAGGCTGGAAAGCAGCCTTAATTGTCCCAATATCTACAATGGTTATATCAGATTTGATTATCGGCAATTCATCAATTTTTATCTTTACGTGGAGCTCTTTTGTAGTTATCGGTCTAGCAGCGTTATTATTGCGCAAGCTAGCTAATAAGCCAAAGTCGCAAATAATTTACTCGGCCGGGTTTGCCGTCGCCAGTTCATTTTTCTTCTTTATCGTAACTAATTTTGGAGTCTGGGCCCAGGGTTGGTATCCAGCAACTATGGCTGGCCTCACTAGTTGTTTTGTCGCCGCTGTCCCCTTTTATCGCACAATGCTAATCGGCAATCTAATCCTAGTCCCAACAGCTATCAGTGTTTGGCAATATATAAAAGCCCGTCAAACAGCCAAAAATTTAGTAGTCAATTCCCTTGTTAGCTAACACCTTGTCATCAAAGTGATGCTTCAACTTAACCATATCTGTTGCGATATCAACTTTTTTTATTAGTTCTGTTGGAAAATTACGCCCAGTTAGACATAGACTAGTTTTCGGATGCTTGTCATTAATTAGTTTTTCTAAATCGGCCATTGTCAGCAAGCCGTCATGAACAGAATTATTGATTTCATCACAAATAACCAACTGATACTCACCAGAAGTTACAGCCCGATAAGCAAAATTAAAAGTTTTTCTAGCCTCTTTTAGATGGTCCTCTTTTGAGTCGCCACTGCTTAATTTACCAGCTTCAAAAAAGCCAAGTCCACCTTTGTAAAAATCTAATTTATCTGTATAGAGTGGCATAATTTTTTTAATAAATTGATGTTCACCGACATCCCAATTTTTAATAAATTGGATAAAAGCGACTCTAAAACCGGTACCAAGGGCTCGAACCATTAGCCCCAGTCCTGCGGTAGTTTTGCCTTTACCGTCGCCTGTATAGACAATCGTTACGCTATCTTTTTTAGTAAAATCATCGAATACTTTCATATTTACTCCAGTTTAATCCTACAAAGCCTTGGCGAAGTAGGATGGTGCGGGTACAGGGACTCTAACCCTGGACCTCTTCCTTGGGAAGGAAGCGTTCTAACACTGAACTACACCCGCATACAACTCATATTATAACCGCCCAAGTAGACTAATAATAGAGCTACAATTAACCTATCTGTTTATCAACTGAATCTGGTGCGACATACTCATAATATGCAACTGATTTAATCTCAAATTGTGCAGGTAAGACCGATTTATCGATACCATCGCCTGGGAAATTTTTTACATCTCTACCAGCCCAGATACCACCTAGTGCGAGATTAATTATCAAATTATATTTTTGGTCATAAGGCCATTGTTGAAAATCGTAACTATCTTTTTTATCAACAGAATAATAAACTTCGTCGTCGACAGTAAAAGTTAAATTAGTTGGCGTCCATTCGATTCCATAATGATGAAATTTAGTAAAATTATCTGGTACTTTAACTGTCGAAAAATATTTACCATTGTCAGGACTTTTTATTGCATGCGCTATACCATAAACGACATTTGGTTCAGAGCCGATTGATTCTACGATATCTAATTCGCCGTCCAAATAGGTATTTTCAAAATTTGTATTCGGATACATCGTTTTATATTTATACTCAGATGGATAAAGCCAGACTGCTGGCGAAGTGCCTATGCCACCAGGTAATTTGGCATAAATATCAAATTTTCCATACATAAAATCCTGTTTGCCTTCGGTGCTAATTCGCGCCGATGTGTAATTTTGATTACCCATCTGCTCCACTTTAGCCTCAATCACCAAAGCACCATCTTCTATGCAAATATTATCCAAATTGTTCGTGTAATACTGTGCTTCTTTATTAGCTGGCGCTGGGCCAACAAATATATTCCAATTTTTTCTAACATCAAACATGCCTGATTCAACAGAGCTAAAATCTTGTTCCCATGTCGGCACACTACTAAATAATTCACCGTTAAGCCCAGGTACACCAATAATCTCGGGTTTTATCTCGGGCGTAGGTGTTGGTTCTGGTGTCGGTTCGAGCGTTTCAATCACAATAGGTTGACTAGTAATTACTGCTGAATTTTCGCGATCAATTTGGCAACCAGATAATAAAATTGAGACGCTAAGAGCAATCGCCGATAAATTTTTTACAATTTTACGTCGGCGATAATTTTCAATCGAAGTTCGTTCGATTAAATCGTTATATTGCTCAATATTATTTATCATATAAATTATTTCATACAACTAATGACTTTTCGTCCTATCAGGACTCGTCAGCATGAATATTTTATTCATGGAAGCCTTGGTGAGTATCGCCAGAGCAATTAAGCTCAAATGTGCGATACTCACCAATTATATTTTTATTTGATGTCTCGATATAACAGCTCTCGTTCCCGCTGAGCCTTCTTTGATCCTCGCCGAAACATAATCAGCGAATAACTCATAGATAAAACACCTATAAGCACGCCAACTAGCAAAATCTTCCAAGATAAGTGCAAGAATGCACCGCCAATGACAGAAGTTCCAGCCACCTTGAGTATCGACCTTTCCATTTTAATCACCTCCTTTGCCAAAGATTGCTAGTCACCATGACCGCTTGGGTCGACGATAACTAAGCCAGATGCTATATGCGTATAGAATCTCTCGATATGCCGCGTAAAGTTCATTGACAACTAGCGTAGCAGTAAATAAATACTGCCAACGGTCCAATTGATCGCCAAATTTCTTTAGGCGATACAGTTGCATCACTATTGCCACTACCGGCAACAATAAAAAGATAGGGATTAACTCGATTGGTCTTCCGATTATCACAAGTGCGATATAGGAAGCTACAAGTAGCCACCTCATGCACAAGTTGACCATCAGTAGAGAGATTGTAAACAGCTCATAGCGGGAATTTTTTTTGAGTTTTCTTTCCCTCAAAACATCAATTGTGCCACTATACCAGCGACGACGTTGTCTCCATAAACCACCCGGACCATTGAGTTTCAATGGCACGTCTGACCAAGAGACCATATCATGAGAAGATTTCGTTCCCCAGCCCAAATCTTTTAGTTGGACTGTTAACAAATAATCCTCCACCTGACAGCCTGGTACCCAGACGATATTATCGCCTAGGCCTTGCTGTTGATGATATTGTTTCACACATTGCAATGCAGCCATGCGAAACATCGTTGCGACACCAGGTAGTACTCTGGCGGAGTCAAAATTTTCAACTCGCCAAGCATTTGCCAAACTAAACTCGATATTCTGCGCCCTCCAAAGAAAGCGCTGCCATCTAGTTGCAGTCTCTTTGAGTGGCATCGTTCGATAAGCCGAACAGATTCCACCAGTTGTCGGTTCGCGCCTGAACTTTTCTAGTCCTGCCCTAACAATGTCCTCGTGAACGATAGTGTCTCCATCCATCGTAAACACAAAATCTATGTTGGAATCAACTAGAGAAAGTCCGTAATTCAAAGCACCAGCTTTTAGACCAGGGTTTTTCTCCATAACAACCATACAAAGCTTTTCGTTTTCGTACTTTTCAAGCAGGCTTTCAACGATGGAAACCGTGCTATCAGTACAGTTGTTTGCAACAACCAAAACATAGTCGAACTGATAGGTTTGAACCATTAATGATTCAATGGTTTGCCTGATTATATCCTGCTCATTATAAGCAGGAACGATAGCCACAGCGTGATATTGCTTTTCCAATCATCTCACCTCTTTCTTCTTTCAAGACACCAAATTGTCAAAAAATACAAATAAAAAAATGGGAATTACCCATAAATTTATCACTACCATTCTATACCATTATTGATAAGTGGTCAAGTTTAGATTATTGGCATATACAAGGTTGCAACGCATTCACTTGTGCAAAACCTTTAATCTTTGGCAGATATATGAACAAATTACCAAATTATTATGATATTTAGCATAATTACCTTATAATTCAATATATAATTAATTGGATTCTATGAAAAAAAATATTATCAGACAAGTGGCAGAAGCTCCCGCAGAATTGCTCGAAAAAACAATCGAAATCGCCGAAGTTATTAATCGTCGGCTCAAGTCAAATAGAACTATTCAAGGACCAGAAAATTATTGGAAAAAGCTCGGGCCAGGCCTAACAACCGGCGCAGCTGATGATGACCCATCTGGAATCGCAACTTACTCTCAAGCAGGCGCCCAATATGGCTTTGGATTATTATGGCTGGCAGCCTTTACCTACCCACTTATGGCAGTTATCCAAGAGATGTGCGCTCGCATTGGTTTGGTAACAGGTCGTGGCTTGGCAGCCAATATTCGGACGTATTTTCCGCGTAAGATTTTATATATTTCTACCTTATTACTTTTTGCGGCTAACACCTTTAACATAGGTGCCGATTTGGGCGTTATGGCAAAAACACTTCAGTTGCTCAACCCGTCTTGGAATTTCACATTTTTAATTATTGCAGTTACTGCCATGCTATTAGGCTTTCAGATATTCATCCCTTACAAGCGTTATGCAAAATATTTAAAGTGGTTAGCCTTAATCTTATTTGCTTATGTTGCGTCAGCGTTACTAGCTAATCTTGACTGGGGCAATGTCTTAAAACACGCCATAATTCCAACCATAACATTTAGTAAAGATCAATTTTTAATCATTTGCGCCATTTTAGGAACAACTATTTCGCCATATCTATTTTTCTGGCAATCTTCCCAAGAAGTTGAAGATGAAATATCGCAAGGCAAAACAACATTAGTTGAAAGACAAGCTACCAACAAAAAACAAATTAACGGCATGCGAGTTGATATCTGGTCGGGTATGTTCTTCTCTAATCTTGTTATGTTCTTTATTATCGCTGCTTGTGGCGCTATACTATTCCCTCACGGAATAACCAATATTAATTCTGCAGCTCAAGCCGCCGAAGCCCTTAGGCCATTTGCTGGTGATTGGGCCTACTTCCTATTTACACTTGGAATTCTCGGAACAGGCATGCTAGCCATACCAGTTCTGGCCGGATCAAGTTCATATGCTATTTCGGAAAGCTTTAAATGGCACGAAGGCCTCAGTAAAAAACTCAAATCAGCCTACGCTTTTTATGGAATTATCATTATTTCTATGATTATCGGCCTTTGCATCAATTTCATTGGCCTCAACCCTATAAAAGTCCTAATTTATTCAGCTGTAGCTAATGGCATAGTTGCTCCACTAGTTCTAATCCCCATTGTGATAATCAGTAGCAGCAAAAAAATAATGGGCGTCTGGGCAAACAAACCTCTAACAAAAATAATTGGCTGGATTGTTATTACTGTTATGTCGGTATCAGGTATTGCGGCAATTCTTTCGTTTTTTTAGAATAAATCATTTGGCCTATTTTTGACTAAATGTCATATTTTAATATTGACTATTATACTTTTTTATGGTATGCTAAATATATCACCTTAATTGGTGAAATATGTTTTGGAGGTAACTATATGAAAGTTACTGAAGTTATTAGAGAAATTGACAAACCAGAAAATCCCAAACCAGGATCCAAGGGATCCAAGTTTGAGATTCTCAGTACCCCGTCTCAGTTCGGACTGCAACAAGCCGACGAGCACGCGCTCGACCCGGAGAGTCCGCTCAGGTATGCGTTCTTTGACACCTCCTTCGGGAGAATCAAGACAAAGATCGTGTACGAAAGTATGTGCAGGTGCCATACCTGCCAGATCGAAGCGGATGTGCTGGATTTTGACGACCACGTCCTTGCCAGAATCAAAGCCAGTATAAATACGGCTTTGGTTAGTGCATTCGGTCCCAAGGGTTTCGGAGAATTCTGTTAATCAACAACTCATCAACCCTAACACATGCCTCCAGCCCTTACCGGCTGGGGGCTTTCCCCTTTTTTAGGGCACTAATGTTGAAGCTAAATACAATAAAGGTTAGAATAGTATCCAATGCTAAAACATCTTACCTCACGTTGCGTTAGGCAAATTGAAGCCTTTATTCATGACCAATACCTAGTATTATTTTTCATCATAGCACTTGGTGTTAAATCTTATGTTTTTAATACATTCATATCAAAAGTTACCTGGTCTGGACAATACACCTTCGGAATAGTTTGTGGATGTTTTAGCGCGGCAGTTTTATTTATGCCACTCTTTTTTATACGCAAATATAAAAATTTACTTGCCATAATTTTAGCTACCTTTTTCTCAATTTTGCTTATTATTGATACTGTCTATTTCTCGTATTTTGCTTCGGTACCAACTATCAGCGCTTTAAGCGACACTGGTTTTGCAAAAGACGTTGGACCAGCCATTATTGACCTACTCCGCTGGAGTTACTTACTGTACTTCATCGATATTTTATTCGCGCTGGTTTTATTAAAGCCAATAAAATCGCTAATTGTAAGATTAAAAGAAACCCACGAAATACAAAAATCAAGCCTTAGAATTAATATATTTGCAACAGTTTTAATATTAATTGCTTTTTTATTTTCAATCTTACTTTCAGGTGCAAATACACTAAGTGATGTGTTCAATAAGGGTTACGATACCGTTTCGACATCTCAATATTATGGCGTAATTATGGCGCAAGTTATTGATACCGTCCGCATCATAAAACAAGAAACGGCTAGCCTGTCTGCGTCAGAAACGCAAAACTTATACGATTGGATAAAAGATAATATGCCAGCCCAGACAACTAATAATTTGACTGGCATAGCCAATGGTAAAAATGTCATTATGATTCAGGTTGAATCGTTAGGCGGTTTTGTTATTAATCAAAAAATCAACGGCAAAGAGATAACACCAAATCTTAATGAACTAGCTAAAACAGCTAATTTTTTTCCAAATAACCGATTTATCATTGGGGCTGGTCATTCAGCCGATAGTGATTTTGTGGTCAGTACATCATACTTTCCACTAGATGACGCCGCAACTTTTGTACGCTATGGGTTAGACGATTTTGCTAGCCTACCAAAAACCTTAATTACGAATGGCTACAGTTCGTATGCCTATCATGGTTTTAATCGGAGCTTCTGGAATAGAAATGTCGCATTTGAATCTTTGGGCTATCAAAAATTTTACGCGGCTGATAATTACCCTGACGGCGCTAAAATTAATATGGGTCTGAACGACGGCGATTTTCTATCAAAAACTGCCGATTTAATCAAAGACCAACCAAAGCCAAGTTTTAGCAGTATCATTACGCTGTCGTCACACGTTCCATTTGATATCACAAACTTGACAAAAGATTTAGGCATCGACACCAACGATTACCCTAATCAAGTTGGTGGCTATCTAGAAAATATAAACTACGTCGATCGGATGTTGGGTGAATTCTTTACTAAACTAAAATCGATGGGACTTTATGATGATTCATTAATATTGATATTTGGCGACCACACACCAGTTCTACCAGCTTTTACTGCCGGGACTATAAATTATGACCCCAGCACGGTGCAATCAAAAGAAGTGCCATTATTTGTTAAATTACCAAATCAGACGGCTGGCACAACGTACGACAATGAAGGCACTAGTTTGGACATTACACCAACAATAATTGACTTATTAGGCATCAAGACTAATCAGTTAATGTTCGGCAAAAGCTTATTTTCTAATGACGAAACATCGTATATAACTTGTTCAAATCAATCGGTTATTTTCGCAGATTTAGGTGATTGTGATTCTAGCTTGACCACTGAAAAAAACATATCTGCAACAATTATTCGTTATAATCAGTTTAAAAATTTACCAAAATAATCAAATATTAGTGCACGATTTGTGACGCGCTACAAACGGCAACGATTAAAAATACAAATAATAATTTGCTAGATTATTTAGTGGATAAATTTTGACTATCAGTCGAAATAATTAGTTAGGTATTTATTACTTTGTATTTTAAATGTAAATACGAATCATTCAGAATGTCGGCACTCTTTATTTCAAGAGGCCTTAGCAATTTTAAATCATCGAGCGTTGACAATGAGTCGCCGTCAATTAGTGTTGGCGTCTCTCTGCCGCCGATAAATAATGGCGCAATCACCAAAGAAACATTGCTAATCAGTCCTTCTCGGACTAATAATGCATTCATTTCGCCGCCAGATTGAATCGTTATGCTATCCATGCCCATCTGCTTTAACTTCTTGAATAGATCAACAAAATCTATTACAGATTCATATTTAATTACTTCTAAATTGGGGTTATTGTCTGCATAGGCGGGATGATTAAAATTATTTGTAACTATTATTAACTTTTTAGACTTTTTCAGTAAATTACTGACACCTAGCTGAGTCAGATGCGGTTTATTATCGACAATAATAAAAGTTACTGGTGATTTATCAATGTCCTGCTTCTCGTCATTCCAGCCAACTTTTGCCATAACCTTCCCGGTATTAAAAGAAAACAGATCGGTTTCTTGTTCAAGTTGATAATACTGGCCCAACCCATCTCCTACACCGTAGAAACTAGGTAAATCTTTATCAAAATCTCTATCGTCACTTTTGCCAGTTGATATTTTCCCATCAGCCGACATTAGCATAAATAAAGTTGTATTTGGGATATCGCTCATAGCTTGAGTATAACAAAAAAGACCGTGGCAGTCTCTATTTGTTAGTATCAATGCCGTCAGAAAAACATATGGTCTATATGGTGCGGGTGAAGAGGCTCTGTCACAGATATTTTTCCTTCAGAAAAATTCCGCGACCCCGTCTCAACTTGGTGGCGTCACCGCCATCCAGGTTTCCGACTCTCAAACTGCAGACTTGCAGTTTTCGCTCTCTACCTCTGAGGTCGAGAATTAGAGCCATAATCACATACCAATAATAAAACCTCAGATTAACTGAGGATTTATTATTGGTGCGGGTGAAGAGGCTCTAACTCTCGACCTCTTCCTTGGCAAGGAAGCGCTCTAACACTGAGCTACACCCGCATACCTTATGAAATTATAGGGAAAAATCAGGCAAATTGCAAGATTGAAATAGCTCTTGACTCCTCCCGTCGCTACGCCGAACTGGGGACTATTTTTTGTCTATGACAAAAAGTCCCCAGTTCGGGCCTGGGAGGAGGTATCAAAATAAATAACCCATCAAATGATGGGTTATTTATTTTGGTGGCTCCTCCCAGGTTCGGACTGGGGACACAAAGCTCTTCAAGCTTCTGCTCTACCACTGAGCTAAAGAGCCACACTTATTAGCTAATTACGAGAACTAGCTCTCGGTATATTTTACTAGAGTTAAGTGTTTTCAACAAGTTACTTGTTTAAAAGTCGGCCAACCGTATCAATCAAATCAGCCGGTAAAACAAATAATGTCTTCTGGCTTGGCTCAACGGCAATCTTTTCAAGCGTTTGAAGTGTGCGGATATTAATACCACCAGGTGTTTTGGTTAAAATCGCTGCTGCTTCTGATACAGCCTGTGCAGCGGCCTTTTCGCCTTCAGCGGTAATTATGACCGCTCGACGTTCGCGCTCGGCCTCGGCCTGTTTAGCCATGGCACGCTTCATATCTTGAGGCAATTCGATGTTCTGGATCTTCACACTTTCAATGTCGATTCCCCACTTTTCGGTCTGTTTGTCGACAATAGTCTTAATCTGAGAGCTAACTTCGTCGCGTTTACCAAGTAATGCATCCAATTCAACATTACCAGTCACATCACGAAGTGCAGCTTGGGCAAACTGGCTACTAGCGTAAATAAAATTTGCCACTTCCATTGTGGCTTTTCTAGCATCAACCACTTTAAAATAAACAACGGCATCGACGTTAACCGTCACATTATCTTTGGTGATAACCTCTTGCTTAGGGATATCAATTGTATTTGTCCTAATATCAACCCTGATCAATCGCTGAAATATTGGAATAATAATATTTAAGCCCGGTTCACGTAAGCCACTGATTTTACCAAGAGTTAAAACAACTCCTCTTTCATATTGGTTTAAAACCTTTAGCCCACTTAGAATAAATATCGCAACCACTATTATTAAATAAACTGTTATTACGCCCATAAAAAAACCTTCTTTCTTAGATTAATTATACTCTAAAAATTAATCCTTTAAAATTGCTTAAGAAAACTCGACGAAAAAGTAGTTTCAATCTTTTTATTACGCAAGAAGCGCTCTTCGGCTAATTCGATGAGACGTTCAACTAGTTCAATCGATGACACACCACTTGCACGCCAATTATGTGCATATAAACTGCCTGGCATAGGGTTAATTTCATTAAAGTAAACAACTTTAGACTCTGAATCGATCAATAAATCAATTCTAGAAATTCCTTCGCATCCAGCCATTCGATAGACTTTTTTGGCAATATCAATCGAAGCATCATATAAGCTAGCATGTATGTTAGCTGGAAGTTCACTATAACCCTGTGCTCCCATTTTTTTGCCAGCACTTTTTTTGCCGCCATTTATATATTTGGTCTCAAAATCAAAGAACTTATCGTCACGCAGTAGTGGTCTTTCGGGTAAAGCCGTTTGCAAGATCTCGTTACCAATAATTGGGACCGTAATCTCAATCAGGTTTTCAATCGCCTCTTCAACTAGGATTCTATCATCATAATATGACGCAACTTCAATGGCATTAATTAGCTCATCACGATTACTCACTTTTGTAATCCCAATACTCGAACCAAGATGTGGCGGCTTAACAAATTGCGGAAATTTTAGTTCATGCATAACTTTATCAACAATTGCGTCACGATTAATCTCAAATTCAGATTTAGAAAAAAACACAAATTTTGGCGTTGATATATTATTAGCCTGCGCCACTTGTTTGGCTAATATTTTATCCATGGCGATAACACTAGCTTGCATATCAGAACCAACGAATGGAATACCTGCCATGCGCAGTAGGCCCATAAGACTGCCATCCTCGCCGTAAAGACCGTGCATTACAGGAAACGCAATATCAATTCGGATATCTTTTTTGATTGGACCAGATTTTTTGAAAACCATTCCGCCATCAAATGTTACCGACACTGGTCGGCTTTTGGCGCAAAATTCATCAATCGCATTGCCACGATATAACTCAATGTTTTTTAGTTTATCATCACTAAACCATTTACCGTCTTTGGTGATGTAAACTGGCACTACTTTATATTTTTTCGTTAATTCAAGTGGCTTAATAACTGAACTAAGCGCGGAAATAATTGATATATCATGTTCGGTCGATCTACCACCAAAAAATACAGCTATAGTTTTATTCATATTCATTCCCCATTATACCAGCTTAGGCATAGTTATCGGTCCAATCATTTTGCATTAGCACTACATCACCAGTAGCTACAAATTGATCAAGATTACTATAAAACTCCAACGGATTATCAATAATGAGTAGCCGACCTTTATATTTTGATTCTTTAAGGCCATTACAAATATAATCAGTTACGGAGTTCTTCATTAAAACTACTATATCGGCGACTTGGGCTATTTGTTTGCCAATATTTTCATGAATCTCTTGGCTTTTATCGCCTTGCTCAACCAACCCAGGTGTAATATATATCCTTCGTTTAGCTTTTAGTCCCTTCAGAAGCAATAATCCGGCTTGGACACCCTCGCTATTGCCATTGTATGTATCATCGATTATCCACGCACCGTGTAGATTTCTCGGTTGCATACGATGTTCAAATGGCACAGTTTTATTTAGACCATCCGTAATCTGATCAACACTTAAACCAATTGAGTCAGCAATCGATATAACAGTTGCGATAACCCCTAAATTATGTAATCCAAGCAAGCCGGTATGAGCAGATATGATTTTGCTGTCTTTTTTGGCAGTGAAAGCAGTTCCATTAACATCCGCCAAAACATCACTTACTTGCCAGCCATTTACGCCATCGTGACTAAATGCTAATTTGTCATTTTTATCTATTTTAGAACTGACAAGTGCACTTTCTAGATTTTTATATAATGGTTTGTCACCTAGATAATCTTGAAGTTCAAAGATAGTAGCGATTGTTCGATCGAGCGTTCCAAAACTCGACAAATGAGCTTCATTAATGCCAGTAATAATCCCCATACCAGGTTGAACCAAATCACACATTGCTTGGATATCTCCAACTTTTTCTTCACCAAATTCGACAATAACAACATCTTCATCGCCACGTAATTTTTGAGCAAATCTAGCTATACCAATTAACGTATTTATATTACCAGGCGTAAAAGCAACTCGCTTAGCCTCGCCAAGTACTGTTTGGAGTATTTCTTTGGCGGTTGTTTTACCATAACTACCAGCAATTGCAATCTTGAGGGCGGGATGTTTGGCGAATATTTGCTGAGCCGACGCAATAATCTTGCGACTCTTGGGTTCCTGGATTAACTTCTGGCCTAACCACAAAGGAATAGATATTCCGTAGGTAATTATTAATGGCGATATAAACAACAAAAATACGGCTAAAATGATAATAAAATAATTAGCAATATAGATTGAAAAAATAATTATAGCTAACGACACCAGATAGATACCTAACAGTTTCAACCATATAAACGCTAACAGCAAGCGAGCCTTTTTTGTGTAATCAAGTTTACGTCGCTTCATAATCAGTCTCATGTCGGCCGAACGATGCAACCATGAAAAATAATCCTTCAAATGATACTCTGACGACTGGAGCATATAAACAATCGTCTTGGGATATGAAAAAAGAAAACGCGTCCAATAATATCTCATGCCAAAAATCCTTCTATCTCTTTTCGAACCCTATCAAAAGCTTCGATATAAACAAAATGCCCAGCACCTTCAACTTTTATCAGCCGTCCGTTTTTAAGATTACTTAACATTAAATTAGCATCTTTAATTGGCGTTTCTTTATCATTTTCGCCCCAAATTAAAAGTGTCGGCTGAGAAATATTTTTTATCTCAGACAGTAGGTCTTCGCTGATTATATTTACGAATATCTTTTTCATTTTGTCTGCTTGAATATAATCCGAACTACCAACCATTACATACAAGTTTTTGCGTAATTTTGGTTGAATATTTTTTAGACCTGGCAAAGACGTAACAAACCTACCGACTTTTGCAATTAACCTAAATAGACTTTTTTTAACTGATTTGGATGGCTTAATACCAGCTGCGCCAATTAAAATAACTTTTTGTGGTTGTAAAATACCCATACTAATCCCCTTAATCGTGATTCGGCCACCGAAGGAATGTGCAATTACCGCATATAGATCACTAATCTTTAGTTTTTGTAATAATTGACTGGTTATTTGCGCGTAGTTTGCGACTGCCCATTTATCATCGGGTTTCGGACTTTTGCCAAATCCAGGAAAATCAAATCTTATAACTCTAAAATTAGATAAAAGACAATTAGCTAATTGGTCAAAAGTATTTAGGTTAGACCCCCAGCCATGTAACATTAATATTACTTTGCCAGAGCCTTGGTCTGTATATTCTAATAATTGATCATTTACGATAATATTCATCGTTGTCCTAATTATATCCTATCTGCGCTCTATTGAAGCGGGTATAATATAAATATGCAACGAGTTCCACTGGCGGAGAGAATGCGACCAACCACACTAGATGGGGTTATTGGTCAGACTCATTTACTTGGCGATAAGGAAATTTTGCGTCAGATTGTTAAAAATAAAGAACCAGTTAGCTTAATATTATGGGGACCACCAGGCAGTGGCAAAACAACATTGGCTCGAATTATTGCGGGTGAGGTTAATGCCGAATTTATCGAAATATCAGCTGTTACAAGTGGTAAAAAAGATGTCACAAATATAATTGAGCATGCCCGGCAAAATTGGAATTTGCAGATTAGAACCATTCTATTTGTTGATGAAATTCACCGCTTTAATAAAGCCCAACAGGATGCTTTTTTGCCACATGTTGAATCTGGTTTAATAACTTTGATTGGTGCAACAACCGAAAACCCAAGTTTTGAAATAATTAATCCACTACTATCACGAACCCGCGTCCTTATTCTTGAACCACTTAGCAAACTTGATATCGTTAAAGTCTTAAAAACTGCAATTAAATCCGAGAAAGCCTCCAAAAAAATTACACCAAGCGCCATTGATTATATTGCTGAACTTTCTGGTGGCGACGCCAGAATTGCACTTGGAACATTGGAATTAGCCTTAACTTTGAGTAACAAAGTTACGCCAGAAATTGTCAAAGTCGCCGCTCAAAAACGCCTACCGGGCTATGATAAAAAGGGTGACATGCATTATAACGTCATCAGTGCTTTTATAAAAAGCATGCGCGCCAGTAATGTTGATGCAACTTTATATTACCTAGCTCGAATGATAGATGCCGGCGAAGACCCTAAATTCATCGCCAGACGGATGGTAATTTTTGCCAGCGAAGATATCGGTCTAGCTGGCAATGGCGCTCTAGGGCTGGCCCTGAACGCTTTCCAGGCGGTTGAACGTGTTGGTATGCCCGAATCAGGCTTAATATTGTTTCACGTCGCCACAGCCCTCGCCAAAAGTGAAAAATCACGTCAAAGCACCGAAGCGATGTTTCGCGCTATGGATTTAGCTAAACAATATCCCGACGCACCTGTGCCGTTACAACTTCGCAATGCCCCAACTAAGCTTATGAAAGATTTAAAGTACGGCGAAGGCTATAAATGGGAAGCCGGCTTCAAACACGACAAAGCCTATTTACCAGATGAATTAAAAGACAAAAAGATATTTTAGCCTTAGCCAAGTTGAATTACATAGACTATTAGGTTATACTTGTAAAGTAAAAAGCCGTAGAATTTCTTAATTATTTGAACTTATAATCAAATGTGTAATAAAGTTATAAAAAAATGTAAGCTTGTTGAATATCCAGCAAAATATTCAACCAGTAACAGTGGCCGCGCCAGCGTGCTGATAATTTTTGTTAGTTTACTACTTTTAGTAGGAATCTTTACTGGCATAGATACAGCCATTGCATTATTCGGATTACTTGTGGCACTTGTTGCATTTACACATTCTTTACTAAAATTATCATCAATTATTAGACCTCAGTCAAAGACTTTTGTTGACGCCGACCCCGGTTATAAACCATTCGTCTCTATCCATGTTGCATGCAAAAACGAGCCAGCAGATATTGTAATAGAGACTGTACAGGCACTAACCAGATTAAATTACCCCAACTATGAAGTAGTCGTTATTCATTCTAATAACACAGACAAACCCACATGGCATAAGATTAAAAAATATATTAATAGTTGTGGCAAAAACTATAAATTCGTCCACCTCGACAAAATTGATGGTTTTAAAGCTGGGGCTTTAAATTATATTAACTCCTATAAAATGGACAAAGGTGCAGAAGTAGCGGCAATAGTCGATTGTGATTATATCGTTACTTCAGACTTTTTAAATGAAACTGTCGGTTATTTTAAAGACCCACGAGTCGGAATTGTTCAAGCACCTCAAGATTATTACAACGTTAATCCATACAATATAGGTTTATTATACGAGTACAGAAGTTTCTTTGAGTTAGTTATGCATCAAGCCCAACAACTTAGCCTAGTCACCTTTACTGGAACTATGGGTTTAATTAGGACTGAACTGCTAAATAAAGGCCTTAAATGGAACGAGTGGTGTATCACCGAAGATGTCGAAGCTGGAACATATATAAACAGTATCGGCTACAGAGGCGTGTACGTAGATAAAAGCTTAGGTAAAGGACTTATGCCTTTTGAATATTCTTCATTGATCAAACAACGACAACGATGGGCCTATGGTAATATGCAGATTATCCGCAAAGACTGGCTTAATGTAATAACGAATAAAAAAATATCCTTTAACCAAAAAATCGCTTTTTTTGCCCAACTGGCAACATGGTTCCATTTTGAATTAATCTTAGCAATAGTCTATTTGGTGATTAATGTGATTCAATTTCTAGGCTATTCAGGATACTACACCAAATTCACCAGTAGCCTAATGATCATAATGATAGCATTTTGTATTTTCATAAATTTTATATACTTTATTTTTGGTATGAGAAAGTCGGCCTCAATATTTAATCGAATTAAGGCCTTTTTGGTCCACTACGGTTTACTTTATATCATGTCATCAAGTTGGGTAGTTTGCTTAATGGGCAAAAAACTTGGTTTTATCGTAACAAATAAAGAAAAAAAGTTAGGCAAAATACCGTTTAGTCAATATTCGAAAGAATTCACTATTATTGTTATACTTATTATTGGATTAGGCTTAAGTATTATTAATAGCAGATTTATACTTCTTGATATGTTGGTCGTTATTGTTCTTTCTATAATCGAACTAATCGGAATATTATATTTAAAAAAGGCATTTATTGAATCAAATAAATTAGTAATATAAAAATGAAGATAGCAATACTTGCACCTCTTTGGAAGACTGTACCACCTCAAAAATATGGAGGTACCGAATTAGTTGCTAGCCTATTGGCTGACGGTTTAGTTGAATTAGGTCACGACGTCACTTTATATGCCTGTGGCGGATCAAAAACAAAAGCCAATTTAATCGAAGTTATCAACCGACCATTATTTGACATATTAGGCGGTTTTAAATTTGATGCAATTCAATTTCAGGATTTTATGGAAGTTAAAATGGCTTTTGATGCAGCTAAAGCCGGTAAATATGATATTATTCATAACCACATGGGTCTGAGTATGGCGGCCCTTGGTAATTTATCACCTGTTCCAATGATAACTACTAATCATAGTAGTATCGCACCAGATTTTGAGCCAATTTCTAAACTATCTAAGGATGGTAATTATGTCTCGATTAGTGATTCCCAACGAAGCTTAGCGCCTTATCTTAACTATGTCGCAACTATTTACCATGGGATTGATACGAAGAGCTTTGATTTTAATCCAATAAGTGGTGATTATTTATTATTCCTTGCAACGATGTCTGAATCAAAAGGCGTCGATCGCGCAATTGAAATAGCCAAAAAGTCCAATATGAAAATGTACATGGCTGGCGATATTCGCGACCAATCATATTTTGATGCTATCAAGCCACTAATTGATGGCGAACAAATCATTTACCTCGGCGAAGTTGATTTCGAAAAGAAAAACGACCTAATGAGAAACGCTAAGGCCTACATCTTTCCTATCCGCTGGAGTGAAGCTTTTGGATTAACGGTCGTTGAATCGCTCGCCACTGGCACTCCCGTAATCGCTTTCCCTAATGGATCGTTGCCAGAATTAATTGACGATGGCAAAACTGGATTTTTAGTCAATACCATCGACGAAGCAGTAATAGCTATAAGGAATATCGACACAATATCCCGAGAAGAGTGCAGGCGCCAAGCCGTTGAGCGTTTTGATTATTTAGTTATGGCAAAAAATTATGTAAAAGTATACGAAGACCTTATTAAATGAAAATCGCTCTTATCGCTCCAGTAATCCGTAAAATCAGCGTAAAAAATTCATATGGTGGAATTGAAAGAATTATTATTAGTCTGGCCTTTGGAGCTGCTAATGCTGGACATAAAGTTGTGTTATATGCGCCTTATGGTACCGATTTGCAACATGATAATATCGAGATCAGGCTAACGACCGACCAAGATGTTTCTGGTAAACCAGATTTAATAGCAATAGCTGAAAGTAATTTATTTCAACAGATAATCGATGAACAAGATGATTTTGATATTATTCATTCTCATATCGAACCAGCCATCGCCGACAGAAACGGCGTTAACTATTTTTCAAAAATACTAAAACCTATCGTTATAACTTTTCATAACCTAACATACATTGATGAACGAATAAATTATTATAAATCGCACGTAGAACTCCAAAAAATTAATTTCGTTTTTATTAGTAAGGATCAAGCAAAACCACTTAATTTTATGACAAATCAAACAGTTATTTATAATGGCATCGATTTATCTGATTTATCGTTTAATCCACAACCAAATACCAACCAGCTAGCTTTTTTAGGTAGGATTACGCCCGAAAAAGGTATCGCTGAGGCTATAACAATAGCCAAAATTTCTGGTAAAAAACTCTTTATCGCAGCTGCTATCGATGACAGTGAACGCGATTTCTATGAAAAAAATATAAAACCCCAAATCGATGGAAAGCAAATCGTATACTTGGGCGAAGTCGGTAATGTAGCAAAAAATGAGTTGCTAAGAACAAGTGAAGCCCTTCTATTTCCAATCAAATGGCACGAACCATTCGGCCTTGTTATGGTCGAATCCATGGCAACCGGTACACCAGTAATCGCTACCGACATAGGATCAGTTTCTGAAATTATCGAAGATAATAAAACCGGATTTATCGTTCCAAATACAACCAATATTAACGATTACGTAAATAAATTACGCAATATAAACAATATAAATCGTGAATACTGCCACCAATATGCCGAAACTAATTTTGCAGAAAATATTATGGTTGCAAATTATTTAGATTATTACAACACACTAATTTAAACTACTAAATTAGTTCTTTGCGGCGCGTTTGCGCTGGTTTGGATCAAGTAGTCGCTTACGAAGACGCAAATTTTTTGGCGTAACTTCTAGCAATTCGTCATCTTCAATAAAGTCGATGCATTGTTCGAGGCTGAGATCGGTAAATGGTGTAAGTTGGACCGAGCCATCACTTGATGAACTGCGCATATTTGTTAGATGTTTAGCTTTACAAACATTCATTTCAAGGTCTTCGCGTCGTTGGTATAAACCAACAATCATACCAGCATAAACTGGGACACCTGGACCAATATATAAATCACCACGTGACTCACCCATCTCTAGGGCATAAGGCGTTGTAACACCAGCATCTGTTGCAACAAGAGCGCCATTGCGAATTTTTTGAAGCTTTGGTCCAAGTGGCAAATAACCATGTGGCAAAGTGTTCATAATTACTGTACCTTTTGTGGCAGTTAGTAGTAAATTTCGTAGACCAATCAAAGCCCTGGTTGGCAAAACATAAGTTACCCTAGCCGTACCGCTACTAGTCGTCTCTTGCTTCGTTAGGTTTGCTCGTCGAGTACCCAATTCCTGACTAACTACACCCAAGAATTCTGACGAAACTTCAATTAATAATTCTTCAATTGGCTCTTTTTCAACACCATTTTCCATAATCGTCACAACTTGTGGACGACCGACTTCGAATTCATAACCTTCACGGCGCATAGTTTCAATCAAAACTGAAAGGTGTAATTCGCCACGACCAGATACTTTAAATCCAATGCCATTATCTTCAACCCGCAAACTAACATTCGTTTCAAGCTCGCGCCTTAGACGATCACCAATTTGACGTGAAGTACTGTATTGACCTTCTTTACCTTTGAAAGGGCTAGTATTTGGGCCAAGATAAATGCTAATTGTTGGCGCCTCAATATCAATTACTGGCAAAGCTTCGGGATTTTCCCTATCGCAAATTGTCTCGCCAATATGAGCCTCAGAAATGCCAGTCAGCGCCACGATATCACCAGCAATCGCGCCGTCAATCTCTTCACGAATTAGGCCACGATAACCAAATACTTTTTCGATTTTTGAGTTAATTTGTTGTCCATCACGCTTAATCAATGTGATTGGCATGCCTTTTTTAACTACACCACGAGTAATACGGCCAATCGCATATTTACCCAAAAATGAGTCGTATTGCAAAGCCGTCACTAGAAGTTGTAATGAGCCATCCGAATCAACCGTTGGCGCTGGAATATCATTAACAATTGCATCAAAAATCGGCGTTAAATCAGTATGTTCACTAATATTGTCTGGAAGTTCTTTCCAAGCTTTACCTTCGCGACCAATTGCATAATAAACTGGATAATAAAGCTGACTGTCATCAACCGCTAGCTCCAAAAATAGATTCGAAACTTCATCAATCACTTCTTCAATTCGACGTGATGGTTTGTCAATTTTATTAATAACAACAACCGGTGTAAGTCCAAGCTCTAACGCTTTTGATAGCACAAATTTAGTTTGAGGCATTGGACCTTCTTGAGCATCGACGATAAGTAGGACACCGTCGGCCATATTGAGTGTGCGTTCAACCTCACCACTAAAGTCAGCGTGACCTGGAGTATCAATAATATTAATCTTGTAATCACCGTGATAAACCGACGTTTGTTTAGCGGTAATCGTAATGCCACGTTCGTGTTCTTGATCGCCACTATCCATAATTAGCGTTTGTTCCATCTCGGCTTGATTAGACCTAAATGTATTGCTTTGCTTTAAAAGACCGTCAACAAGGGTGGTTTTACCATGGTCGACATGGGCAATAATCGCAACGTTTCGAATAAATTTTGGGTCTTTCATAAATATATACTCTTTCGACAAGCTAAAGTCTTATAGCCGTCATTAGCCATTAATATAACCCGCCTAACTGCGGGTTGCTTATCTTTTCATTATAGCATATATAGCAATAACATTCAAGCTTTATGTTGTCAAATTAGAAAAGTTAGTAGTTCTCTCCACTTGTTGCCCTACCACCTCTACTCGTGTATAATAACCCCGGTATGGGCGCTTAGCTCAGTTGGCTAGAGCATCTGCTTTACACGCAGAGGGTCGGGGGTTCGAGCCCCTCAGCGCCCACCATAAAAAGTAACCTATCTTGTATAGGTTGTTTTTTATGGTGGGCGCTGAGGGGCTCAAGTCACCGACGCCAAGGGTCGGGGGCGAAAACTGCAAGTCTGCAGTTTGAGAGTCGGAAACCTGGATGGCGGTGACACCACCAAGTTGAGACGGGGTCGCGGAAATTTGCAAGGCAAATTATCTGTGACCGAGCCCTTGAAATCTATTTCCTAAAACAAGCTAGAAATGTTATAATCTCTTAGAATGCGCGCGTGCTGTAATTGGTAAACAGGTTAGCTTGAGGTGCTAATGTCCGCAAGGGTGTGGAGGTTCAAGTCCTCTCGCGCGCACCAGAATTAATAGAGATCAAATGATCTCTATTAATTTTAATATGTAACACAGTTAAAAAACCTATGGTGTTTTGTAAACAGTTCGACTACCAGTTGACCAGTTTAATACATCACTATATCTATCGACTGCCGAAATTAAAACACTGGAACTATCAATCGTGTGAACACTATCACCATAAACATACTGGACAGTTGATTGGTATAAGCCAATTGCCGGGACATCAGATAGCCACTGCTCCGCAAATGTAATATATTTTGCGTTGCGAAGTTCAGGCTCAACTCTGGTTCTGGCTGACTCTAAAGCATAATCGCTGATAACACTATTTGAATAATTTGAAAAATTTAGGCCTTGCGGTGTGGCTTGAGTGGAATCCCAATAAGCATAAACATCAGGATCAGCTCCAATATCAAGCCTATAAAGCAATACATCAAAATTACGCGGTTGTAATATGTTTTGAGCAACATTTTGAGTTAGATCAGTTGGGTCAGCAATTTGTGTATCAACCGTGATACCAACAGCCCGCCATTGACCAGCTAAAGTTTCTAGAACGCCTTCAAATTCATTGCTCTTCATTGTAACAACCGATATTTTTAATACTTTGCCATCTTTGACACGAGTGTTACTACTACTAAGTAACCAGCCAGCATTATCAAGCGCTTTTTTAGCCTCTACTAAGTTAAAGTCTGGAGCTTTTGGCACTAAACCTGTTAGCTGATTATTCGTGAACGGCAAATCGAGTGATGGCGTGCCTTCTGGAAGTTTGTCACGAATTGCCTCAGTATTGGTCGCAAGTCGCAAAGCACGGCGCAAAGCGACATCACTAAGAATCGGACTTTTGGTATTTATAATTGCATATACGCCACTCTGAATTGGCTTCACTGAAACAGAATATTTTTTAAAATCAATCTGTTTTATGTCAATTGGAGACAAGTCAGATGAGGCATTAACTTCATTCAAATTTAGGGCTTTAATAATTTCAGTCGTTGAATCATACGCATTTAGTTGGATTCTTGCAAGTTTAGCAGTACCACCATAATATTGATCATTTCGAGCCATATAAATTATTTTACGATCAGAATTAGAATTAACATTCTGGACAAAACGCAATTTAAACGGACCGCTACCAATCGGATTTTGGCTAAAACTATTTTCACGAATTTTGCTTGGCTCGACATTGCCCAAAATATGTTCGGGAATAATTGGGAAAGTTAAAATATGTTCAAAAGCAGCATAAACTGACGGTAGAGTGAATTCAATCGTTGCATCATTAATTACTTTTACTAAAATATTCGACCACCCACTAATTGTTGACCGGGTATTTGTATCTTTTATAAGCCCAATTGTAAACGCGATATCCTTAGTTGTTAAACTAATACCGTCATGCCATTTTACGTCCGGTCTTATACTTACCGTGTATATCGTGTGAGTCGAATCAATTTTAATATTTGTTACTAGATCATTATTAATATGGCCAGTCTTGTCGTATTTCATTAAACTCGAAAACATTAGTTTACTAGCTGATTGTTCGGCGCTAGTACTTGCCAAAAGAGGATTCAAGGTGTTTATCGGTCCTAATACTGCACCAGCATAAGTTCCATCAATTCCGTCTGTAGTCGTAAGATAGCTTTGTTTATACCACATTAATTGCAAACCGGTGGCTATGATCAACAAACTCATAATCACCAACCACCAGACAACCTTATTTTGAACTTCACGAACATTGCTCCAACGTTTGACTATAAATTGATGGGCATGCCTAATAGTTGCGCTTTCGGCTTTACGTAAATGTTTAATTATTATTTTATGATCAAGATTAGGTTTTGGCAGCCATCGTCGCTTATCACGATTATCCTCTGCCATAAATCATCTCCTAATTAGATACGGGCAATATTAGCCCGACCAATATAGATAAGATAAAGATAACGGCAAAAACAATTGTAACCTCAAAAAGGTTCTTATCAATTCCCCGACGAGTTGTAAATAGTTCGCCAGAACTTCCAAATCCAGCTCCTAATGAAGCTCCCCGTTGTTGCAATAAAATTGACAAAATTGTAAGGATAGCTGATGTGACCGTAACGATTTGCAAAATATTATCAATACTCATAGATTATTCCTATCGGACAGTTTATGATCGCGCCACAATAGTAGCACTTACTATATAGTTTACCAGACTCAGCAACATTCCGGTTAAAATCGAGTTAAAGAATGTCATTGAAATTCCAGGCACTAATTGCAGTGAGATATATACCATCAATCCGTTAACGACCAAAATAAATAATCCCAAAGATAACAAAATCGCTGGTAGTGACAAAATAACGACTAGAGGCTTTAAAATACTATTAACAATCGAAAATATCAGTCCAGCCGTCAAAAAACCGGCAGCACCAACACTGACCATAACATCACCATAACCAGTGCCTAGCAGTCGAACTGCCATCCATAATCCTAGTGAATTAAGTAGCCATCTAACAATAAAAATCGCAAATTTACTCTTCATATACTTATGATAATTGTACCATATCTTTGAAACTATTATTTAAACGTAACTATAACATTCGCCACACCGGTAATCTTTGTAGTAGTAAAGACGAATGGGTTGCTGGCAGCAACTGAGTTGGTAGTTGAAATACCGTACGCGAAAGCGTAGTGGCTTAGGGTCGAAGTTCCGGCATTCGTAGTATCCACTTCAACCGCATTATTAATAGCATTAGTTAATGTCTTGGTTGCAGCCATGGAATAGTAAATTGAAGTTGCTGTGACAATTAGCTGACCTGACGCATTGACATCAACTCCAGAAGCCGTTGCAGTACTTGGGCTCGTGGTGCCTGATGCAACACCAGTTTTGTCGACAACTTTCGTTCCACCTGAAAATTCAGCTAATCGTGCCGAAATGACACGGCTAGTAGCACCGGCAAGGGTTGGGGCTGTATCAGCACCTGTCGCTACTTTGTAATAAATAGCCGCTGCAGTAGACGTACCGGCTCGGCTGATTGCTAATGTCCAGCCAGTTGGAACTGCTGGGAATGTAGCAACGGCGTTAAATGAGACGAAGCAAACTAGCAAGTTACCAGCAGTGCGATTTGAGCTTGTCCCCCAAGCTGGCGTGACGCTTGCAGCGGCGGCACCTACACTGACAGCGCCAACAGAGCCGACTAAGACATATGGTTTGAGAGTAAAGTTTGCTACACAGGTTTGATCAGCGGTCATAGCGATTGTATGGCTAGCTGTATTTGTAGGCAGAGCACAGTTACCACCGCCAGTCCAACTGCTGAAGTTGTAATTTGCATTTGGCGTAGCAGTAATCGTTGGTGTACTACCTGAATTATAGGTGCCATTTACGGCAGTATTAACCGTACCGTTAGTACCAGCTGAAATTGCCAAGGTATAAGTTGGCAATGGTCGATAATAATCCACCGCATTACTCGTAACACTCCAAGCACTAGTTGTAGTAGCCGTATAACATTGAGCTTGAGTTTTAACAGTGTAAGTATGACCTGTAGATACTGTCGTAAATGCAGCAGTCGAAGTACTTAAAGGATTACTTGGTGTCTTCCAACCAGATGGGGCTTGGCTAACAGTATCTATAAGGTAATCGTATTGGTAGCGTGCTGTAGTACCAGCGGCACATGATACAGCACCCCATGTCCAGGTTGTTGTGGTTGAATCGGAAATAGCTGGCGTGGCTATGACTGGAGCTGATGGAACAGTAATGGTAGTCGTAGCATTAGCTGATGTCGACCAGCCACTGGTACCAGTTGCAGTTGTAACGTTAACACGGAAGTAGTATGGAGTACCTTGAGACAAACTACTAGTTGTAAAGGTTGTACTGGTTTGTGATGCTATTTGCGTTGATGGTGCGAAGCCTGAAGTAGTAGCACGCTCAAGGATGTAGTTAGTTGCACCAGAGACGGCTGTCCAAGAGAGATTGATGGAGGTACTAGAGGCAGTTGTGGCAGTGAGGGTTGGAGCAGAAGGAAGTGCCACTCGTACATAATCCACCGCATTACTCGTAGCACTCCAAGCACTAGTTGTAGCAGCAGTGTAACATCGAGCTTGAGTTTTAACAGTGTAGGTATGACCTGCGATTGATGTCGTAGGGGAAATTGAGGTAGCTAATTCGTTAGATGGTGTTTTCCAACCAGCTGGAGCTTGGCTGACAGCATCAATTAGATAGTCGTATCGGTATTTAGCTGTGCCTGTTGCGCAAGAGACAGTATTCCACGACCAAGTTGTTGTAGTTGAATCGGAAGTAGCTGGCGTAGCAATAACTGGCGCAGACGGTGTGGTGATTGCCGTAGTAGCACTGGCAGGAGTTGACCAGTCACTGGTACCAGCCGGAAGGGTGACATTGACACGATAATAGTAAGTTGTCGCCTGTGTTAATCCAGACGAAGACGCACTATTGCTAGTCGGCGTCGCGATAGTAATTGCACCAGTGAAAGCAGAATTACTATCACGCTGTAATTCATAACTAATTGCATTTGCCACTACACCCCATGTCAAATTAATCGTACTGGTTGAAAGTACCGTAGCGACTAAGTTTTTTGGTGCTGACATACCGCAAGACCCAGACTGAACACCATGCGACGAATCAGAATGGAAATGGATGCTTGGACTTCTTAAACTAGTTGCATCAAGACAAAATGTTAAACCACCATCGTCACTTCCACCGGATATAGTAACTTGTGGACTAGACGTAAAGGTCGACGGTACTGATACTGGATAGGCATTATTAAAAGTTCGATAGTTTTCCATAGCGACAGAGGCTGAGTTGAGATCATTTTTAAGTTCAACGTTTGCTACGTTTGTTTGCCAACCAGAATAATTAACTGCTACAATGCCAACTAGTATGCCAACAATCGTAACAGATACGATAATCTCGATAATTGTAAAACCGCGATTAAATTTACAAATTATTTTTTTAAGCATATACTTGTTCAAATTATACAGCTTTTATACAATCCTTTACAAGCTTTGCTTTAGCCGATCCAATTATTGCCGAAATATCCGATTCTGATACGTTTTTTAACCCACGAATACTTCCAAATTTACGAATTAATTTTGATCTAGTTTTTGGACCAATGCCAGGAATCTCGTCTAATAAACTCGATGTCTGTTTAGCCCTTTTTAAAACCGTATGATAACTAACTGCAAAACGATGCGATTCATCGCGAATACGTTGCAATAATTTAATTACGGCTGATGATTTCGGTAAATTTATCAAAATATAATCATCTGAAATTTCGGCGCTACCACTCAAATTAACTAGTTTATCTTTGTCTAACGACACACTCGAGTAGCAGTGGGTGGCGTGAGGCGGGGCAGCACCCAGTTTTAAATGGTAATCCATTTGAAAACTAGGGGCGGACCGAGCGTCAGGACCCGCAACCGCAGGACTGCGCCTTATAACAATTTGCTCATCACGTTTTGCTAGTCCAATAAACGGGATACCCGACTGTCCACATTCATCACGCGCTTGAAGCGCAGCATCCAACTGCCCCTTACCACCGTCAATCAAAATTAAATCAGGTTTTCCCCAACTTTTTAGATTTTTTTCGCTAAGTCGCCTGCATAATGTTTCTTTCATATTAAAATAGTCATCATTATGTTCGATGTGAGTTTTAAATTTCCGATATTCTGCCCTATCACTAACGCCATTTTTAAAGACCACCATACTTGCCACTACATTAGTGCCACTCATGTGCGAAATATCATAGCCTTCGATTCGTTTTGGAATTTTTGATAAACCTAATAAATCAGTTAAATCACGTAGTGCCCTGTCTTTACTAATATCCAAAAATTCCTTATCACCAAACACAATTCGACGCTGTAATTCCCGAATGTTGAATAATTTATTACGAAGTTTTGTCGCGGTTTCGAAATCTTGTGCGCTAGCTGCCTTTTTCATATCATGCTCAATATCATTAATTAATGTTTTTCTATTCCCTTTTATATAACTAATCAATTTTCGTAAATTCGCCTTATATTCGTCACTTGTCATTCCGACCGGCGCCAACCCCAGATGTGCATCCAAATCCAACCTCTCCCCACCCAAACCTTCAGGGTTCAACCCTGGACGATTTTCTTTTCCAAGGTTGAACCTTGGAACACTAATGTAATATGGAAATATTTTTCGTAAATATCGTAAGGCCTTTTTGATTGCAAAACTATTGTAATATGGACCAAAATATTCGGCCGTATCATCAGCTGGATTATGTGTAAAACTAACATACGGCCAGTCGCTTTTCATATCGATTCGAACATAAATTAATGATTTATCATCACGCAACAAAATATTGTAACGTGGCATATAACGTTTTACCATCTCGGCTTCTAAAAATAATGCATCAATTTCGCTTTCGGTTTCAACCCAATCAGTATCATTAATTTCAGCCACTAAAGCTTTTGTTTTTACATCCATGTCGCTGGTATTTTGAAAATACTGCTTGACGCGATTTTTTAATACTGCTGCTTTACCAACATAAATAATTTCGCCATTTTTATCTTTATGAAAATAAACTCCCGAACTGTGTGGCAGAGTTTTTAGCTTAGTTCCCAGTTTTGATAATTTTTTCATAATTTATTCATCTTTAAACTAATCCATATTATACTGTATTACTAGTAACGAAGGAAAATATTAATCTGTTTGGTTTTTGAAAGAATAATAAAAACTCCGCCACAATGGCGGAGTTTTTTATTAAATACATATTTTTATTTTTTAGTTTCAGCATCTGATTGAGTTGCTGAATCTGAGTCAGCCTTTGCATCAGCTAGAGCGCCTTCTTCAACATTTTCAGCTTCAACTTTTGCGGCATCTTCAGCCTCAGCTTCACCACCAGCTGCTTCATTGGCAGCTTGCAATGCGCTTGGTTCGTAAACATTAGCAATTACTAATTCCACATCTTGGTCAACATCAGCAAATTCAACACCCTTTGGTAGTTTAATGTCACCAACTGTTATTCGGTCTTCAGCGGTCTCTAGATGAGCAATTGAAAGTTCGAGCGACTCAGGCAAATTAGCAGGTTTGGCTTTTATTTCAATCATTTCAATTGCTTGCAAAATAACCAAACCGGCTCGTTCAGCCGCGCTCTCGCCTTGACCAATCAATACAATTGGAACTTCGGTCGTAATAATATCGTTTACATTGATTGTATGAAACGCAATATGACGTAATTTTTGGCCAACTGGACTCAAATCAATGTCTTTAATAATAGCCAATTTTTTTTCGCCATTAATCATAAGATTTATTGGTGTGTGTTTACCAGCGGCACGGACAACCTTGGCTGTCTCAACCAATGGTGACTGCATTGAGATTGGTTTTCCCTGGCCACCATATACAACACTTGGTACATAACCACTCTCGCGCAATTTAATAACTTGCTTGCCTTCAAGAGTACGTGCATCTAATTTCAATAATATCTCGTTCACCTCGTTATCCTATCTCAGTAGTTAATATTTACTTATGATAGTATAACATTTATCCTGCCTACATGCCAAATCAGAATAATTAAGATTTCTATCACCTCGCGGGTCCTACACTCTATTCTTTTCTACCGCCCAACATCCCACCGTTATTTTATCCGGGCCACTTTACGTGTGACATGTTATGTCAGCACGTGGCGCTCGGCTGGCCTACCGGCCACATCCCTCCAAAATAAGGTGGAATGTTTGGCGTGTCTTCTATAAATTTGGAAGAGTTATCACTTCGGCATTTAAAGATAATCACGGGTGGCGTTCGGCGGGGCGACCCCAGTTTACTACAAAACGGTAATCCATTTTTATAAACTAGGGGTGGACCGGGCGACAGGACCCGCGAGACGAATGGCAGATAAAATATTTTGAAATTATAAAATATTCTTTAAATATTGACCCGTAAATGAGTTGGTGTTTTTTGATAATTCTTCAGGTGTGCCACTACCTACAATAAAGCCACCGCCAAAACCACCTTCAGGGCCCATATCAATAATGTAATCGGCGGTTTTAATAACATCTAAATTATGCTCAATAATTATCATGCTATTGCCACCTTCGACTAATTTTTGCAAAATTACCAATAATCTTTTTACATCGTCACTGTGCAAGCCAGTTGTTGGCTCGTCCAAAATATACAATGTCTTGCCAGTGGCTCGTCTGGATAATTCGCTGGCAAGTTTAATTCGTTGAGCTTCACCGCCACTAAAGGTCGTAGCAGGTTGACCAAGTTTGACATAGCCTAATCCAACTTCAACTAAAGTATCTAATTTTCTGGCAATCGACGGAACATTTTCAAAAAACTTAGCCGCCTGATCAATTGTCATATCAAGCACGTCACTAATTGTTACGCCTTTGTATTTAATTTCGAGGGCTTCACGATTGTACCGCTTGCCTTTACAAACATCACAAGTTACATAAACATCTGGCAAGAAGTGCATTTCAATTTTGATAACGCCGTCACCCTGACAGTTTTCGCAACGACCACCTTTGACATTAAAACTAAACCGACCAGTCTTGTAGCCACGAATATTAGCCTCAGGCGTTGACGCAAACAAATCACGAATTTGCGTAAATACGCCAGTATAAGTTGCCGGGTTAGAACGAGGCGTACGGCCAATCGCTGATTGATCAATTACGATAACTTTATCGAGCAAATTAATACCTTCGATATTTTCATGCGCCCCAGCTACAACATGCGACCTGTGTAATCTAGCCGATAATTCTTTGGCTAAAATATCATTTACCAAAGTTGACTTACCACTACCACTGACACCGCTAACCACAATCATGACACCCAGTGGAAATTCTACGTCAATCTTTTTCAAATTATTTTCACTGGCTCCTCGAACAACCAGGGTCCGACCCTGGATGATTGGCCGACGCCTTTTTGGTACATCAATTTTTTCTAGACCACTTAAATATCGTCCGGTGATACTGTTTTTATTTTGAGCGACTTCTGCCGGAGTTCCACAGGCAACAACTTCACCGCCATGTACGCCAGCACCTGGTCCGATATCTAATAAATAATCGGCATTACGAATTGTGTCTTCATCATGTTCAACAACTATTACCGTATTGCCCAAATCACGCAGATGTTTTAACGTCTCAATTAAACGATGATTATCGCGTTGATGAAGCCCAATTGATGGTTCATCCAAGACATACAAAACTCCTTGTAAGCCTGAACCAATTTGAGTTGCTAAACGAATTCGTTGGGCTTCGCCACCTGACAATGTATTAGCTGCTCGGCCAAGTTCCAAATAATTTAGACCAACATTATTCATAAATGTTAGACGTGCAATAATTTCTTTTATAATTTGTTGCGCAATAAATAATTCTCGTTCATTTAATTTCAGCCCGTTTTGGAATAAATCAAGCGCACCATTAACATCCAGATTACAAATATCCATGATATTAAAACTTTGAATTGTAACTGATAAGACAACCGGTTTAAGGCGAGCCCCTTTGCATGTATTACACTCATGCTCACGCATAAAACGCTCGATATCCTTGCGCATAAATTCGCTGTCGGTTTCTTTGTGACGACGCTCAAGGTTAGGAACAACACCTTCGTAAATTGATTCGTATTCTCGGCCATTGCCTAATTGAACCGTATATTTTTGATCACCAGTACCATACAAAACCTTATCCAAATTTTCCTGCGACAATTGGCCAACTGGTGTTTTAACACTAAATCCATGAGCATTTGCCACCTCAACTAAACGTTTCATATACCAAGCGTCACTATTAACGCGATTATACGGTCGAATTGCGCCTTCGGAAATTGTTAAATTTGGATTAAAGACTAGTTGGGGGTCAACTTCAAGTCTATTGCCAAGACCAGTACAAACTGGACAAGCACCTTGTGGCGCATTAAAACTGAATAATCGTGGCTCAAGTTCGGGGATGTCTTCGTTCGGATGGTCCAAACAAGCATAACGTTGACTATAAGCTGTTAATGAATCATCATCGGTATTTAAAATTTCAACAATACCATCGGCAATTTCAAGCGCTTGCTCAACCGATTGCGTTACACGACCAATCATATCAGGCGACAACGCAATTCGATCAATTACAATTTCAATATCGTGTTTATAATTTTTATCAAGTTCAGGGAATTCATCAAGCGCGTAGATTGTGTTATCAACTCTGGCTCTAGCAAAACCAAGTCGACGATATTGTTCGGGAATATGAGCAAATTCACCTTTTTTACTCTTAAAAATTGGTGCTAGAATAATTAATTTCGCTCCGACAGGCAACTTCATAATTTCATCAATAATCGTTTCAGACGTGCGACGCGTAACTTCTTTATGGCAAATCGGACAATGCGGCACACCAATTCTAGCAAACAATAAACGCAAGTAGTCATAGATTTCTGTCACCGTCGCAACTGTACTGCGTGGGTTACGGCTGGTCGATTTTTGATCAATACTAATTGCTGGACTTAGACCTTCAATATAGTCAACATCCGGTTTTTCCATCATGCCCAAAAATTGACGAGCATAACTCGACAAACTTTCAACATAACGGCGCTGCCCTTCGGCATAAATGGTATCAAAAGCTAGACTCGATTTTCCCGAGCCGGATAGTCCTGTAATGACGACTAATTTATCACGGGGAATCTCAACATTTATATTTTTGAGATTATGCTCGCGCGCACCAACAACTTTAATTACCTCTGACATAACCCGACCATTATACACGCGATGGGCATTATTTTCCAGACCTAACAACACAACACAGAAATTTAGCTACATTTACTTTGCGGGTCCTGTCGTCTGTTCTTTTTCTACCGCCCAACATCCCACCTTATTTTATCCGGGCCACTCTACGTGTGATGCGTAGCATCAGCACGTGGCGCTCGGCTGGCCTACCGGCCACATCCCTCCAAAATAAGGTGGGATGTTTGGCGTACTTTCTATAAATTTGGAAGAGTTATCACTTCGGCATTTAAAGACAATCACGGGTGGCGTTCGGCGGGGCAACCCCAGTTTACTACAAAACTGTAATCAGTTTTTATAAACTAGGGGTGGACCGGGCGACAGGACCCGCGAGGTGGATAAAAGCGAATTATGTGGTTTCTAAAGTTTTTCCATCTTGCTTATCGTTGCATTTATAGGTTTTTATGTAGTATAGTTCGCTCAAGAGATGAAACAATTTATTACTAAATTTTGCCTTATCGCAAGCTTATTTATTATCCTAGATTCCATGGGAATTTGGCGCATGCTATTTGAGTTTCTATTTATTGGAATTATCCCTGGCACAGATACTAGATTTTCTCCAGAACTTATGCTGATGTTAATATCGGTCACAATTGGTCTTATTATCGGCAGAATCTTTATCATACCGCAAATCCAAAAGTATGATTTTACGAATCCTAAGAGAATTTCGTTAAAAACTAACAATTAATTATCTAAATCCGTTGGCAAAATACTTTCGGCCCACAAATGTAATTCTTGCAAAATAAATGATTTATTTTCGTCGGTTGTTTCAGTTGAAAGTTTTTGTAATGATTTTACAAACGAAGGTAATTCGACTGAAATTTTGGCAGCTCGCCACTTTTCCCAAGCAATTGCCTCGTCTTCGGCCAAACTTTTTGGAAAATTACGAGCTTTATAATGTAGCAATAATTTATCAAGTCGCTCATCGGTAAAATTCGGATGGAAATCAGCTAATTCACGTTCACTAGCATTTCGAACAGTTTCGATACGCATTTTATCAATATCTGGTACAAATCCATCATATAACTGCAGTTCTGGATCGTCAGATTTTTTATATTCTTCACGATTTTCTAGTAGTGTCCTGATATTCTCAGCAAAACTTGGCACCGATAATAGTATAGTTTTGTGTTTAGTTATAATTTCCTCGTCTAATTTAATCTTATTCCAACCATCACCTTGAGCCAAAACACCAAGTGGCGCTACGGCTGGCGCGTGATTATACTGCAATTCCTTAATTGGTAGTTTAATAAAACCTTCTTTTTGACGATCATCCCAAGTTGCGTAAAGTTTTTTGGCTAATTCTTTGGAGTCCATCTGGATAAAAGGTGTTGGATCATAACGTAAATCATAAATAATCACATTGCCATTTTTACCAGCCGTCAGCGGAAAAGCTACCGTCGCTTTGTTGTATTCGACGTCAAACCGACCGCTAACATACACGAATGGCTGCTTATAATCTAAATTAACTAGTTTTTTGACTTCATTCTTGTCACGCATTTTTAATAAATATTCATAAAGCTGAGGCTGTTTTTGACGTATTAATTTAGTAACTTCAATCAAAGCCTCGACATCACTAAGTGCATCATGTGCTTTTAAATGTCCAATTTTATTAGCCTTTGTAATTAATTCCAGACGGTTTGTTGCAGCCCCTTTTTCGTCGACTGGCCATTCTATACCATCAGATCGTAAAGCTCTAGTCATACGAACAACATCGAGCAAATCCCAGCGCGACCGGCCATCTTTCCAACTCCACTCATAAGCATCATAAAAATTACGCCAAAATAAATGACGAATAAATTCATCGTCAAACCTGATATTATTAAACCCGACCGCAATTGTATCTGGTGTAAAAATATCATTTGATATTATTTTCGAAAATTCAGCTTCGCTATAACCAATTTCAAGTGTCTGCTGAGGTGTTATACCAGTTACCATTAACGCTTCAGGGCTAGGTAATGTATCATCATTTAATTTAACTAACATATTAACCGGCTCACCGATCGGTTTTAAATCCATATCTGTCCTGATGCCAGCAAATTGCATTATTCGGGCTTCGCGTGGGCTTAAGCCACTAGTTTCAAGATCGTAGAAAAAGAAAGTTTTAGTCATTTAATTAATTATATACTGCTTCTTGAGCCAAGAGAAATAAAAGTTCAATTTACATACTACAAAATATAAATCTCTTTTAGAAGGTCCGTCCTTCTAAAAGAGTATTATATTTTATAGTATGTAAATTATTGTTCAATAAAAGTGAATTCGTTATCGGCGATACGAATAATACTGTCACCTTCGGCACCACGACGACGTAATTCGTGAGCAATACCAAGTTTTTTTAATATATCGCGCAAGCGGTTTTCGGCTTCGTAGTAACCAAACATAGTTCGACGGGCAAACTTTTCAATCTTTTCACCAGTCACTACAAAAATAATCTTGCCATCTTCTTCAATTCGATCAACCGCCCATGATTCGGCAATTTTGTCTTTGCCAAGAGAAATTGTTTCAATTTCTTCTGTAGCATCACTGTCTAATTCAACCACTTGACGAGCCTCGACGACTTTTTGACGTAATACTCTTAAAACCTCATTTGTACCCTTATGAGCGATTGAAGAAATAGCAAAAACTGGTGTTCTGCCGGCAACTGCTTTAACTGCATCAATTTGCATCTGAATTATGTCGTCATCCAAGCCATCAATCTTGGTAATAGCAATTATTTCTGGTCGATCGACTAAATCTAAGTTATATTTAGCCAATTCACCACGAATAGTCTTGTAAGCACCGGCAATATCGTCAGTATAGGCATCAATTAGGTGTAATAGGACCGCCGTACGATCAATGTGACGCAAGAATGCTGTTCCTAGGCCCTTACCTTCACTGGCGCCCTCTATAAGGCCTGGAATGTCTGCAATCAATAAACTACCATCATCGATGTCAGCCACGCCTAGATTGGGCGTGAGCGTTGTAAAAGCATAATCGGCAATTTCGGGACGCGCGTTACTGACCACTGATAAAAATGTTGATTTACCAGCGTTAGGAAAGCCAACTAATCCAACATCGGCTAATAATTTAAGTTCAAGTTCTGCCTCAAAAACTTCACCCATTTCACCTTTTTCGGCCATTTTTGGAGCCTGACGGACTGAGCTTTTAAAGTGAGCGTTGCCAAAACCACCATCGCCACCTTTAGCAATAATAATTTCTTGACCAGGTTCCATAAATTCAGCGATAATTTCGCCGCGCGCGCGAACAATTGTTCCGACTGGAACTTTTACAGAGAAAGATTGACCATTTGCACCATGTCGGTCGCATTTTGAGCCATCTTGACCAGGCGTTGCTTTAAGCTCTGGCTTAAAACGAAAATCAATTAATGTGTTTAAACCACTGTCAGCTACAAAGATGACATCGCCACCTTTGCCACCATCACCACCGTCAGGACCGCCTTTTTCAACATAAATTTCATGTCTAAAGCTGACGAAACCATCGCCGCCTTTGCCTGCGCTAATTGATACTTTGGCAGTGTCGACAAACATATTAGATATATTATAACAAAATCGCCTCTGAATTAACAGAGGCGATTTATATTTAATAAGTATTAATTAATGAATGAACAGATATTGGCTGACATTCCCTGCCCGAACAACGCGTCCAGAAACAATATTATAGCCACCACCAGATACGTATGCATTCATTTCACTAATTTTTATATCACCATTTTCTTCAATCGACTCAACAATTGCAACATGTCCTAAATAACCGCCGCTCTGCATAATAGCACCAACACTTGGGCTGTTGTCTACAACTAGACCGTTTTGTCTAGCATTAGCAGCCCATGAAACGGCATTACCCCAGTTAGTTCCGACAGATAAACCAAACTGCATGCGACGGTTATAAGCATACAAAGTACAGTTGCCGTGAGCATATGGACCATCAGGGGTTCCACTACTGATATACCAAGTATCACCACCAAATCCAGTGCCAAGACCGGCATATTGGTAAACATAAGTAACAGGAGCAACATAACCTGGTCGCTCTTCGATTGGCAATATTCCATCTGGCAAAACAATCTTTAAGCCTTCTGATATACCACTAACCTCTAGATCGTTATATAAAATTAGTCGAGTCTTATCGACCTTATATTTGGTTGCGATAGAATCAGCCGTATCTCCAGCCTTAACGGTATATAAAACACCATTCACGGGTAAGATTTGTAACGTCCCGCCCTCGTTTAGCGCGTGGGAAGTTAGATTATTGGCCCACTCAATTGTGTCTACAGATATATTTAATTTAGTTGCCAATGTATCAACCGTATCACCAGCCAAAACCGTGTAACTGGTTACTAATCGCTCGACGGCACTTGAACCAATAATTTGAGGTTTTGAGGCGTTAACTCCATCAGATTGGACAACTATTCCCTCAGTCTGAACAGATACGGCTAAGTTAGAAACTGATGTCGCAACTGGTAAATTATTAACTTGTGCAACACCAGCCGCAACAGTAGCAGCGACAGCATTATCAACAGAGAGCTGATCAGATATATTAGTCGAGTCAACATTTGTAGCGTTGGCTATTATAGATGGACTTTGGGGCTGATTGTAGCCAATAGAAATTATCGCAATGACAAGCGCAAAAACGCTTGCATAGACAGCAATAGTCGAAGGTTTAACTTTTAAGTTAGTCCTACGACGAATTTTGACCGAAGCTGGACCCACCATGTCCTGATTACGAATTGTCATTCTCCTGCCGCATTGTAGTTTTACAAGGGCTAAACATTACTATCAAAAATTGCAAAATGTACTGTCGTTAATTATACTAAACCTTGCATATCATGTCAATTTATGGCGTAGTACAAGCTTCTTTGCAATGGTCCACTATATTCGCCTCGTGTTCAGCTAAAGTATAAGCAAAATACAATTTTCCATCACTGTCACTTAAGAAGTAAAGATAATCAGTATTAGCAGGTTGAGCAACAGCCAAAAGCGCCGAAAGACCCGGTGCTGCAATCGGTCCAGGTGGCAAGCCTACTACATTGCGCGTATTATACGGTGAAATCATGTATGGATCACGGGCTACGCCAGTCTTATCGGCAATATATTGATAAGTGACGTCCGAACCTAAGGCCATATCTATAGCTAGTCTTGAGTAAAACACTTGGGCAACTTGCTTTTGGCCATCGGCAGTATTTGCCTCGCGCTGGACAATCGATGCTAGCGTAATACCTTCGTACAGATTAAGACCGCGACTAGCAAAACTGGCAATTAATTTATTCTTCACAATTTTGTCATAAAACTCAGCAAAAACTCCTTTAAAAATATCTTCAACAGTCGCACCAGTGTTAAAATTGTAGGTTTCACCGTAAATATAGCCTTCTAAATCAGCCGAAGC
>Ga0209429_10000168_pt1 | contig 47073 bp, 31 predicted proteins | sample BarGraNGADG00212_3_FD_184493 | JGI IMG/M metagenome (GOLD analysis project Ga0209429, IMG submission 184493) | Arctic peat soil microbial communities from Barrow, Alaska - Barrow Graham LP Ref core NGADG0004-212 (SPAdes) (version 2) | ecosystem: Environmental > Terrestrial > Soil > Wetlands >... | reverse complement strand
TAAGAAATTATTTTAGGCCCGCCTCTTGCGGGTTTGCTAATCTCTATGTCCGGACACTCTAAATGGGCAACGACCCATCGCCAAAAAGAATTGGTTGACGCTAAGCGAGGCGCGGTTTTTACTAAACTCGCCAATATTATTACCATTGCCGCGCGCCGCGGTGGCGACCCGAATGCTAATCCCTCTTTGCGGGCGGCGGTTGATCGCGCGCGCGACGCCAGTATGCCCAAAGATAATATTGAACGCGCCATTAAAAAAGGAACGGGAGAACTGGGCGGCGAGCAAGTAGAGGAATTATATTACGAGGGCATTATGCCGCCGGGTGTGCAGATTATCGTTAAATGCTTGACCGACAATAAAAATCGCAGCGGCGCTACGGTTCGCCATATGTTCACCAAGAACGGCGGTAACTTCAGCGCGGTTTTGTGGAACTTTTCCCAGTTAGGGGTAATTAGAATTTCCAGCGCCGAAATAAAGGAAAAAAAATTAAGTAATGAGGGCTTGGAATTGGAATTAATTGATCAGGGGATAACTGACTTCCAAAAAGAAGAGGAGGGCATTACCGCCTATACGGAAATTAAAGATTTGCAAACGGTCCGTGATTGGCTGGAGAAGAGGGGATTAAAAATCGCCTCGGCGGAGATTGAATATGTGGCCAAGGATAAACTGGACTTGCCTCCGGAGGATAAAGATAAAATGGATAAATTTTTTGAAGAGCTGAGCGATAATGAGGATGTCAGTGATTATTATACTAATATCTAAGGCCGGCTAATATGGCTAAAATTATTTTAGGCATTGATCCCGGTATCGCCGACACGGGGTACGGCGTAATAACGGAAGAGAAGGGCAAGCTGACTTGTTTGGCATACGGCTCCATCAAAACCGCGGCGGGCACTGATCTCATTAGTCGTTTGGATACTTTGCATAAACAGCTCGACGGTCTGATAAAAAAACATCGGCCGCAACTCGTGGCGATTGAACAATTATTTTTCAATAAGAATGTTAAAACTGCGCTCATTGTCGGCCAAGCGCGCGGCGTAGTTTTATTGACCATTAAACAAAATGGTTTGCCGACAATTGATTTTACGCCCGCGCAAGTGAAGCGAGCGGTTTGCGCTTACGGCCAGGCCGATAAGCGCCAGGTGCAGAAAATGGTTCAAATGATTTTAAAATTAAAAGAATTGCCCCGGCCCGATGACGCGGCCGACGCCTTAGCGATTGCTATTTGCGCTTTAAATTCACGGCTATGCCTAAAAAATTAAACATCGTCCATATTGCTTCGGAGGTGGCTCCTTTTTCCAAGACGGGCGGCTTGGGCGATGTGACGCGCAGCCTGCCGAAAGCCCTACACCGGCTGGGCCACGAAGTTATTATCATTACGCCTCTCTATGGCCGCCTGATTGATAAGAAAAAAAATCATCTGGAACTAGTTTTTGAAAATGTCAGTCTGCATCTTAACTCCGTGGAAAAGATTAAAGTAAATTTTTGGCGCGGCTATTTGATGGCCGGTTTGCCGGTTTACTTTGTTGAGTATAAAAGTTTTTTTTCCAAACATCAGCGTCTTTACGGGTCAGCGAATGAAAATGCGCGTTTTTTGGTTTTTGACGTCGCGGCTTTAAAGTTATTATCGCTTCTAAAATTTCGAGCCGATATTATTCATTGCCATGATTGGCAGTCCGGTCTCATCCCTTACTATTTGAAAACGGATTTTCGCTATTCTAAAACTCTAAAGAAAGCGAAGACGATTTTCACCATTCATAACTTAGCTTTTCAGTTCGGGCACGATTGGTGGCAGGTACCGTCAGCGGAACGGGACTACGGCCATACGAGGATTCCGCATTTGAGCGACCCAAAACTAGAACGGATAAATTTTGCCAAACGGGCTATTCTGTCGGCGGATATTATCAATACGGTCAGCGAACAATATCGTGAAGAAATCATGACTCAAAAGTTCGGTCAGGACTTGAATCGGATTCTGAAGAATCGGGCTGACCGGCTGTACGGGATCGTTAACGGCATTGATTATAATACCTATAATCCCTTGAAGGATAAAAACTTGTTTAAGCGCTATAATTATCTTCAGCCGAAAATCAAGGCAGAAAATAAAGCTTATCTTCAGAAAAAATTCCTGCTGCCGGTTGACGCAGCGCGACCGATTTTTTGCGCGACCAGCCGCGTCACTTTTCAAAAAGGCTTTGCGCTTCTGATCAAGCTTCTGCCCGAACTGCTGAAGTTTGAGGCGCAGTTTATTATCATCGGCACCGGCGATAAGACTTATATCAAGGATTTGGAAAAAATGGCGGCCAAATTTCCGAGTCAGCTGGTTGTTATCCCATCGCACGCGGCCAATCAGAAATATGAGACCTTGGTTTATGCGGGCAGCGATTTTTTTCTGCTGCCTTCCGTTTACGAACCGTGCGGCATCAATCAGCTCATCGCCATGCGTTACGGCTGTATTCCGATTGTGCGCGCCGTCGGCGGTTTGTATGACACAGTGGAAAATTTTAATCCGGAAACCAAGCGCGGCACGGGATTTACTTTTGAAGGAGACGACGAAAATCAATTTTTTGCCGCCATTGTCCGAGCTCTGGAAAATTACAAGCATAAAAATGCCTGGCTGGCTTTAGTTCGTCGGGCGATGAAACAATCCAGCAGCTGGGAAATACCCGCCAAGAAATATTGGGAATTATATAAGAAGGCGCTCAAGAATAATAAATAATTTATGCTCTGGCTCAACTTTCTCCATTTTTATCAGCCGGCCAACACGGAGCCTTATAATATCCACAAAGCTTTGGACAAAAGTTATTGGCGCTTGCTCCGTCTCCTGGAAGATCATCCGACTATAAAAATGACTTTTAATGTCAGCGGTTGTTTATTGGAACGGTTGGTAGAAGAAAAGCAGTTATCCTTTATTGAACGCTTGGGTGTCCTGATTAAGCGGGGTCAAGTGGAGCTCACCGCTTCCGCCGCCTACCACGGTTTTCTGCCGCTTTTGCCGGAGGAGGAGATTATTCGTCAGATAAAAATCAATGAACGGATTTTAAAAAAATATTTCGGCAAAAACTTTAAGCCGAGCGGTTTTTTTCTGCCGGAAATGGCTTATAGCCCGGATGTGGCCAGAATAATTAAACGTTTAGGCTATGAGTGGTTGATCTTGGATGAAATGGCTTATGGCGGTGCGGAGAAAAAGCGCCCGGATTTTAGCCGAGTCTATAATGACGCCGCTAGCGGTTTAAAAATCATTTTTCGCAATCGTGAGCTGTCCCTCGCCTATCCGCCGGATAAGCTATTGCCCATTTTTAAAACCAGTTCTAAAACTTCGGAGCAGAAAACAAAAGGCGAACCGACGGCCGACACCGCGATATTCACGACCGCCACGGACGCCGAGCTTTACGGTTTGCGCCATGAAGATCCGACTGGTGAAATGGAGAAAATCGTGAAGATTAAGAATTTAAAGACCCTGACCCTTTCCCGTTTTATTAAAAGTGCCTCGCAGCGCAAGATATTACCGGTTGCTCTCTATCCCTCTTCTTGGGAATCAACGGCTCAGGAGATAAAAAATAACCAGCCGTATAGTCTGTGGTTCAACAAAAAAAACGAGATTCAGGTTTATCTCTGGAAACTAGCCTATCTCTCTTTAAACCTCGGCGCTAGATTTAAGAAAGATAAAAATTATTATTGGCACCGCTGGCATTTGGTCCGGGGCTTGGCCAGCTGTACTTTTTGGTGGGCGAGTGCGCGCGATTTCAAGCCGGTTTTTGGTCCCTATGCTTGGAGCCCGGATGACATCGAGCGCGGTTTGGAAGATTTGGTTCGTTCTGTGCGCTCATTTAACGATGTGAAAACTAAAAAGGCAAAATTGACGGCGGAAAGTTATTATTTAAAAATAAAAAAAATGATTTGGACGGAGCATTGGCATAAACATTGGCAGAAAAAATATGAATAAGATTCGAAAATTATTGGATGAACAATATGTCAAGAATCTTCTGCAACGGAAAGTTTTGCCGCACTATTCGTCTTTTAAGAATATCTCTCGCGTCGAGATTCGGCCCTATAAAGAATTAATTTGGGAAACGACTTATCACGTCGTTCTCGGTTTCAACACTTTTTTTGTTAAAGATAATGGCGAAGAAGTGAAAATTCCAATTTTTTGTTCGGCGCATAGCAGCGAGCCGCGCGAAAACGTCTATTTAGCTTTAAAATATTTATGGTCGCGCCACTTTGAAACGCCGGGGATAGATTTGCCCGACCCCTTGTTCTATTCGGAATATTTTAACGGTACTTTTTATCGCGGTTTAAAGGGGGAGAATCTTTTGTATTACATCAAGAAGAAAGATTTCGCGACTGTGGAAAAAATTGTCGTGGCCGCGGCCGAACTTTATGCCGCCTTGCACGCCTTGCCGGCGACGACGGAAGCAAATTTCAATCCGATGAATTCTCGCATCAGAACAGTTATCCCCGGAACGGCCATGATTTTTCGGGAAATGAACGAGCGCTATCAAGGACTATATAATTCTGATTTGGAAAAGATTTACGCTTTCTTCATCGCCCAGGAAGATAAGTTTTTCGCGGCCACGCCCCGGCTATATTTCATTCACGGTGATGCTCATCCGGAAAACATCATTAAGACCGGCGAAGACCGGATCGGTTTGATTGATTTCACCGATCTTTGCCTGAGCGATTTTGCCCGCGATTTGGGCTCTTTCTCGCAACAGTTGGCTTACAAAATCACCACTAAAGCCGAAGAGGAAGGCTATGCGCTCAGAATACAAAAACTTTTTCTGGACAGCTATTTGCAAGCGGCGGGCTTGGAATTTTCTGTTGACCTGGAAGCGCGGATTAATTTATATTATAACTGGACGGCGATTCGCACGGCGACTTATTTGTTTTTGCGCCATGAAGCCAACCCGGAACGCGGGGCGGACCTTATCGCTCAAGTTAAGAAAAATTTAAATTTATAAACTTTTAATCGGCAAACCCATGACCATCGCCCATATACACGTCACGGACAAGAAAAATAAAGGCGATTGGGCGATCGTGGTGGCCACTCAGGAACTGCTCAAAGCGCGTTGGCCCCGAGTTAAGATCATAGATTGGCCGCTCACGGTTTTAAAAGACGCGACATCAGCGGAAATTAAAAAGATAAATCAGACAGATCTAGTTGTTATCGGCGGCGGCGGGATTTTCTATTCTTATTGGCTGCCGTTTAGTTTGGCGGTCATAGCGGCGATTAAAAAGCCGATTATTTTTTTCGGTGCTGGCTATATCCGGGAAGTGGATGCGCCGGACTTAAGCCGGGAGGCGGTGAAAAGCGCTGTCACTCTGGTTAAGAAAGCCAGCGCGGTTGGCGTCAGGGATTTTAAAACCAAAGAATTTTTAGTGCAGAACGGCATCGCGACGGCAAAAATAAAAGTCATCGGTGATCCGGCGGCTCTGCTGGTGGAGAAGAGGCCGGGAGCGGCGACAATAAAAAAATTGGCGCTGGCCAAAGCTGACGGTAAAATAAGAATCGGTTTCAATCTTAATTATTCCGGTTGGTTGGGCTTTGGGAAGTGGCGAGCGGATATTTTGCAAGCCTATCAAGAAGTCGCGGCGCATTTTATAAATGTTTACGGACGCGCTAACGTGGAATTTTATTATTTAAAACATCATCCGGGTGAAAACAAGATTTATCCGGAACTGAAAATAAGCGGTTTGAAAGTTGTGAATCTGCCGCCGGGTAGCCAGAAATATATTTATGGCCGCCTGGATCTGGTCATTGGTATGATGCTTCATGTTGGCGTTATCGCTTTCGGTGCGGGTACACCGGAAATTAGTGTGGCCTATGATTTACGCAATTATAGCTTCGCTAAGTTCATCGGTTGCCCGGAATTGGTGGTTGATTTAAAGGATTTGAAAAAAGGGGGATTATTGAAGCGAGCGAAAGAGGTATTTACAGAAAGAGGAAAGTATGGTATAGTATTTAGAAAGAAATTAGGGGAGATTAGAAATAAACAGGAGAGATTTTTAGCAAAAATATAATATATGTTTAAAGAAAGAATCGCGCCGGTTTTGGCGGGCGAAAATAATTTTTCAGAAAAGGAGATCCACAGTAAAAAGGTGGGAGAGTTCTTATTGAATAACGGTTTAATCGATCAGACCGAAAGCGGTTTGGTCATTGATGCCGAGGCAATAAAGAGTTTTGCTTTCAGCGACCTACTAGAGAAATCGCCGCAGTATTCTTCAAAAAATAAGATTAGGCAGATATCAAGAGGTGACATTTTTGAATTTTTAAAAATAAAAACCGCGCGCGAAAAGAACGCCCAATTAGAGAAAGAAGCGGATAAGCCTGGGCAGGAAAAACACATCATATCCCTACCGGCCGATATCAAAGATGCTAAGTCAGGTGATTATCAGGATGGTTGGCTTAAGCCCTGGGAGACTGCCCGGCAGCCAGATTTCTGGCATCAAACAGAACTCTCAAGCGGGGAAAATATTTCCTTAGCGGAGCTTTTTTACTTGAAAAAAATAAAAGATTTTAAAGTTGGGCGGAATGAAGCCGGTCAACTGGAATATTTTAATCAAGAAACTGGCCAGCCAGATAAATTTACTTTTAAAAAAGCGAATAAAATTTTCGGACGACGTATATCTTTAAGAGATGAGGACAAGCAGTATTCTTTACAGGCTGCACCGTTATTTTTTATCAAAAAATTTTTGCCGAATGTCGATGCTCTCCAGCTATTTAAACCGGAGGATTCTCGTCGGACAGCTGGGTCAGAATCGGCGCAAACCTTGTTCGCCCATGAGCGCGGATTCGGCGCTGATAAACCTTACGTTAGTATCTCCGGATCGAACAATAAAATGGCCCGCTATTATTTGGGTCGTAATAAGATTGTTGGAACGGATAAGGAAATAAATAGTCAGACAAAAGCCGTGGAACTGTCCAAGGATCTGATGGGTATAAGCGAAATGACGCATGGTCGGGAAAAATTATTATTCACTTTCAATAAACTAAACGAGGCCGAATTTAAAGGGCTCGGTTTTGAAGACAAGGTGGATGTTTTTCGGATGGTGCCGGCCGCGGCCATGAAAGAACGCATTAAGGAGTATCGCGTTTCCGACCAGTTTCCAAAACGGCCGCAGGAAGACGCCGCCGAATACGCCGATCGACTGGCCAACCTAAATGATATCAACTTCGTTAAAGACAAATTCCGGTCTTTGTTTGTCGCCAGTAAGACGCCGCTGAGAGATTTATCTTGGGCGGAGCAAGTCCAAATTGCCAATTATATTTCTTCCGTCCCCAATGAGGGAAAATTAAAAGATTTTGTCGCGCGCTTCGGTCTGGATGGACTCAAATCATTTTTAACGGTAGAGCGGGGCAGTAGTTTGGGGGAAAAAATAATCGATTTGGGCGATAAATTGTCGCCGGAAAAAGCGAAATTAGTTTTTAATAAAATCAGCCAGATTAATACAGTCGCCACGCAAAAAATCAATGAGCTTATTCCATTATTTTTTAAGGCTGGCGCCAATGTCGAGGATGACACAGCTAATGGCCTGCGTCAGATTTTACTGCAAAAATCCGCCGGTATTATTGAGCGTTTCGTGGCCGCTGGCTATAATGCGGAGACGTCCGATAAAATGATAGCGGACTTAGAAAACGGCCAAGCGGAAATTACCTTATTTGCCGGCTTGTTGGAATCGGCCAAAAAATATCAGCCGGGGTTAAATCTGGAAACGGTCAAGGATTTGGAATTGGAAATTAAGAACCGAGGTGTAGTCTTGAGCGCCAAAGAAAAAACAGAATTGAAAGATATCGTCGCTAAAAATTATCAGGAGATCTTCTTATCAGATAGTAAGAAAACCAACCCCGAGGCCTATCGGCGGGTAACGGAAGAGTTTGCGACCGAATTGGAAAATTTAGACGGGCAAATGGTTTACATCTTGAAATATCAGGGACAGATAGTTTCTTTCGCGCGCTATAAGCTATTATCGGAACATGAAGTTTACGGCGGCTCCTTGAACGTGGGCCGTGATCTTAAGGGATTGTCCATCGGCACGTACTTCACGCAAGCCATTGAAAAGGAAATGTCGGAAAAATATGATATCCGGATAAAGAGCCGCAAAGAGAACCCGGCGAACGAACTTTATCAGAGGAACGGTTTTATAATCGTCGGTGAGCATAAGGAACCGGATGGCGTTGAATATTATGATATGGTCAAACCGTCTCAAAATCAGGTCGAGGAAAAGATAGCGGCCTAATTTTTAGGTCTTAAGCCCGCTCCACAAGGACTCAAAGAGGAACTTATGCAGCTCGTAGATATTTTTGTCATCAATAATAATTGAAATCATTTTATCCTGACTGGTGACTTGGTAGGAAATTTTATTATCGTAAATCTGAATTGAGGCCTTAAAGGGCGATGACTCTTTGTCTAAATAACGGATGTCCGTTATTTTTTTATAATCTTCAGAAGTTTTTTCTGCCTGGACGGGCGGGACGCCGATCCGCATGATTTTTTTTATGACGCCGATCTTTTCGCGCTTTATTTTATATTCGCTATTGATGCGATTGAATTCTTCTTCGGTCGCGAGCGCCTCCTTATTTAAAATCATGTAAATATCAGTTTTGCTTTTTAGAGTATCGTCCAAAACTTTTTTGATTCCTTCTTCCCCTTCATAGAATCTCACCCCCGGCTTATTGCTCGCCAAATTGAAGGCGGAGACGAGATCGGGCAGGGAAGCGGCCAAAGCAGACTTGGTTTTATCTAAGTCTTTTTCTTTTTGGTCTAAAACCTTTTCTAAGTTAGAGGGATGTTCGGCGGCGAAGACGGCAATGCCGGATTTGGCTTCTTTTTTTACGGCCAGACCCAAAGTGATTAATTCCTCGAGACCTTTATAAGCCACGCCACGTGGACGCTTGGTCTTTTTGGCGATATCGCTGGCTTTTTGCGGGCCGTTTTGGAGCAGACAGTCCAGGGTTTCCGCCTGGACCTTAGTTAGGCCAAGGCCGAGAAGTATCTTTTCGTTCATATATTTGGCTAATATTAATTAGTAAGTTTTAGTTATTTAATAAGATTGGCTAATTTTCAATGATTTAATTAGGGAATAGGCCTTTTTTGGGATTTGAGCTGTGGATAACTTTACAAAAGTTGATTTTTATTTCATTACCGGCAATAAGGCGTCAAGGTAAATAAGTCTTTATAGTTCTATTATAGCAAATTAAAATATTAGTGTCAACTCTAATAATGACAATATTAATTAAATATTATGCCTATTTTATTCAATACTGTCAGACATTTTGCTAACAATTACTTAAAAATGTATGTTTAGGTATTGACAATACTTTTAAACTATGCTAAACTGTTAGTATCGAAAGTGAGAAAAGGTCAAGAGAAATTCGGACCACCCCAGTACATTCATTAAATAAAAAGATATTCACTTCCCGATTCTATACCTAGTTGGGTTAGAGTGATGGACATTATGTTGGAGAGAGCATGGTGGACGTCCAATCTGAAGGGTAAAGACAGGGAATAGCCTTAACGGCGAGTGGCCATCTTCTTATCAATAAAGATGAGAGGGTTCCAGTCTCCGCTAAACTCCGGCCAGTAGGCCAGAGCAATCAAAAGAGACGGACATTTACAATCTATATTAAGTAATGGAAGGAGAGAGCTATTGCTTAATCTATATATAGATAGAGAACCTAATTGGGCGGCCAAGACAAATCAGGCAATTCATAATTTTATCATCTATATATTTCACTCTCTCCAATCAAGAGAGTTTTTTGTTGGCCGATCCGTTAATGCGGCCAAGAGCTGATGGTAATGGAGAGGAGAGAGATTTGACTACTCATTAAAAGCTTCTGCTTTTAATTGGTTATCAACTTAGAAGATTGTCGGCGGGAATATAAATAACTATTTTAAAGCGTTAGCCCCATGTTGCTTTAAAGAATTCCCATCCCGATAGTAATCGTGCTCCCCTTCATCACTATCCGCTTCAAGCGGAGCCGAAAGAACGGCGGTTAAGCCGTTCTCCTAAATGGATTAAGGAATAATCTATTGTACTTATATAACAGAGCGAATCATGTCGATTTTAGGAGATTAAGATGAATTAACATCTGCTCGTTCCAAGGAGAGAGAAATTTTTGGAAGGAGTCAGGGAGAGAGTTCATCCCCTAAGATCAGCAAGCGCTCATTCGTTTGCTTCTTTTTCAGCCTACGGGCAGGAAGAGAATCAACGGTTAGTCGAGCCGATCCCAAGATTATGTCGCAAACCATAATTAAGGGCGCAGGCGACCTTAGTATCTTGTGGTTGTATTACCGAAAGGTGAAAAGGCTCGGAGAAAAGCGGCGACCGTGACCGTCTCTTACGAGGAGATCGGCCGGTTCTTAAACCTTGAACAAGTTTGGGGCCGGAAATTTCCTCGGAAAAGCTAGGACCTGAGAGTTTTGAAGGGAAGAACTTTGAAAATTGAATAGTAGTAAAGTTAATTAGAAAAATTAGATTAATTAATTATAAAATAGGCCTTAAAAATGGGCCGGCCGAAGTAAGGCCGAAAGCGTTTTTGAGGCCTAAGTTATGGTTGATTGATAATCCATATTTTATTTTAGTTAGGTGATTTTAATTCTCATCTTTGCTCTTTTAATCAAAGAGGGCGGGGATGAGAGTTAAAATTATTATAAAACTAAAAAACGCCGTGTAGATGAGTCGGAAACGACGAAAGGGAAAGAACGCGGAGAATTTTAGATTTCAAATTTATTTGGACTTTAGAATCCTCCGCGCTCTAATGTGTGTGAGGTTTGTTGATGAAAAAAACTATTAAGTTTTTTGCCTCACTCGGCGTGATTGCCGGGTATGGGCATGATAATGCCACCACCACAACTCCGGAAGCCCCGGAATTGACCGCGGGCAAAGCCTGGCAGGAAGCGGCCGCCGCAGTAATGGCTGCAACCGGCACCTACATCGGCGCCGTGATTACCGCCGCCAAGACGGTATATCACGCCGACTGGGGATGCCCGGTTGGTGGCGAGACCACCGTAATGATTACCGGGGAGTGCAACCCGGAGTACACCGCCATTGAGGCCTATAAGGCCGCCGTGGTGGAGGTACTGAAACGTGCAGCACTGGCTCTCGGCCAGTCCACCACTCAGCTCACCTTTTCGGAGGTTGAGTTCGAGTATCTGGACTTCCGGCCAAAAGAGGGCTAAGTCCACTGAATAGTTCTCGTTCCACCGCAGACAGAAGAGAACTTTCAGCCGATTAAAACGTGTAAGTTAAGACTGCGTTAAGGTCTTGAGACTCATTGGATAGAGTCAGAATTATCCTGTTTACTAATTTTCTCCAAATATGGAAAAGATTGTAAACATGACCCCTCACGCGATTAACATCGTGGACGGTGCCGGTCAGATCATTAAGTCCATCCCAGCTTCTGGCGGACAGATCAGACTGAAAACCTCCACTGTGTTAACCGGAGTTGTGGTCGATGATGTTCCCGTTTCAAAGACCGTTTTTGGTGAGCCCGAAGGTTTACCGGAACAGGTTGAAGGTACGTACATAGTCGTATCGCAACTCGTGAAGTCAGCTCTGCCTCAGCGTTCGGACCTGCTTGTCCCTGCTGAAGTAGTCCGCGATGCCGCTGGCAATATTGTTGGCTGTAAGTCGCTCGGCATTTAAGCTGATTTGAGAGGTGTCTGAATAGGATTCGGAGTGTTTTAAGCTAACACTTGGCAACAGAACAAAAGCTTTATTTACTGTTCGAGAAGGCAAGCTGTTCAAACTTGCCTTTCTGTCCGTTGATGCATGTCAACGCTGATGAGTCGGAAACGACGAAACAGAAGATTTTTTTCAGATTGAGTTTTAGTTTGTGTGTTTAGCTATCATTTGAGCTGTTTTTTAAAAGACATTTCAAATGATAGTTAAATAATTATTAACCACTACTAAAAACGAGACCTCGTGCGAGATCGACTAAAGTCGGGGTAAGCGCGGGGAATAAAATTTGAAGAAAATTATAATTTGCGGACCGCCCCACTCAGGGAAGTCCGTTTTTTTGGCCAATGTCATGGCCAAGTTGCCGTGCGATCAGTATATATTGATCTATGGCTGCCCCGATGGCGAGGGGCATTGGTCAAATATCGCCAACCAGTCGGTCGCTAAGGTGATACGGCAGAAAGGTCATTTTGATGCGACCTTTATGTCGTTCGTCACCCGCTCCATCCGCAATGCCGAGCAAAGGCTCGTGCTCGTGGATGTGGGCGGTATTCGCTCACCGCAGAATGAAACGATCTTTCGCGAGTGCGAAGGATACGTCATTCTCTCTTCCTCGCCGGAAGAAATTTCGGCCTGGCGGGAATTCGGCGATGGCCTGGGCTTAAAATGTCTGGCCGAGCTGGACTCGCGGCTGAGCGAGGAAGAGTCCGTTGTTTATCCCGACCAGGGCGACGGAATTTTACGTGGTCTTGTGGTCGGACTGGAACGCGGGACTTTTGTCTGTTCCGCGGTGATCGATGCCTTAGTCGAAAGATTCAAGGGGATCATTACGGCAAACAGCCAGATGACTCAGGCGGAAGAGCAGGCGGATATTTCCGGCTTGGCTCTCGCTGATGAAATCGGCATTGAGGACCGGACTGACCCGTTCTTGGGTTACCGCCCCTGGCATCTCGATTTGGCTCTAAAAGCGGTGAAGCGTTTAGTCGCAAAACCGTTGGTCCGCATCTGGAACGTACGGTCTTTTTGGACCGCCGCAGCGATTTGTATTTTACTGAAGCGGTCGGTTGTAGAGCTGTTCGATGTCTCGAACGGCTATATAGCCATTCCAGATCTGAAACCAAAGAAGGCCGGTTCACCAATCGGCCTGGATTGGAAAACAATTGAACGCGACGATTTCACCATCGTCAAGTTCAAAATACAGGGGGACATTTTTAATATTTCCTCCCTGCATACCGCCTATCCCCCGGCGGTTAATAAGGGGAAAGGAGTTATTATCTCCGGCCACGGCCCGATCGTTTTGTCCGCCACAATTGCGCGGGCTTACGGTAAGGCTGGCCATCCGTTCGTGTCTATGTTCGCCGCCGCCGAATCTGGCCGTGAGCAAGTTTCACTGAATGGAAAAAAATGGGACGAAGTTTATCCCGACCGTGGACCGTGCGTAAAAATTTCCGGGCCGGAAGTCGGGAATTTAATTCCTGTACCAGCCGAAGACTTAAAATTTTAAAAAAATTTTGGGTCGAAGGAGGACCCGAATTATGAAACATCAATTTATTGAATTTTTGAGTCGCTTGAGTGAGGAAGAAGCGGCTCAGGGGATTAAGATCGCTTCTTCAAGCGCGCCCAGCTCGGCTTTCAAGGAAGCGCAAGCCGCTTTCTTTGGCCAAAGCGCCATGGCCGCGATTAATTACGGCAAAGCCGTACGTTGGCTGGCAGTTTTGCGACGCGATGAGGGCGAGGCTGCTTTCTTGGCCGCCGCCGACGAAATTCGCCGCCGTCAAACCAACTGGCATCTGGCTGATGGCATCCCGGTAATCGACCGTTGGAACAGCCATCTTACTACTCACCTGAAAGCTTATCCGCTTTTGGGAGAGTTATTGCCATTGGCCCTTAACCAAATCACTTCGGATGCAAGAGATTTTTTGCTCTCCGAGGTTGATATGGGTAAGGTCGTTGGGAAAAGTATTTGTGTCGCCACTACTATGAGCGACCAAATAATTTTTGCCCAACGGCCGAACCGTAAGGGGCTGACTCGGTTCGTCGAGAGTCGCGAACCGGAAGAATGTAGTAAAATTGCCGTCATCCTTAAAAAGGCCGACGGCTATTACGTTCTTCTATCCGCGTTCGTCGGCGGGCTGACTCCCCCCGAACCCTGGGATAAGTTTGCTAGTCCGGAAAGTTTACCTTTCTGGAATTCGCATGCCTTAATCTGGGGGCATGAGGAAGTTCTTCCCGGGACGGAAACCCGCGACTACCCCTGGTAGTCAAAATTCCGAAGTTCGAGTTTGAGAATGGCACGTTCACGCCATTCTCTTTCTTTCCAAGCTCGTCATAAGTGGTGGGCTTAGAGAGAAATTTTTCTATTTTATTTTGTTAAGAAAATTTTAATTCTCATCCTGGTTATTTTAAAAAGATAATCAAGATGAGAATTAAAATAAGTATTAACAATTAATAAAAAATTCTTCGTGAGATCGACTGTTGTCGGGGTAAGCGGGGAATATAAAAATGGAAAAAACCAAATTGAATACGCTGGTCGCGAAGATCGGCGCCATCAGTCAGGATGTGTTAAGCCGCCACATCCAGCGCAGTGAAGTAGTAAAAGCTACCTGGCTGTCGCTTATCAGCGGCCGGCCGGCTTTCTTCCTGGGCACGCCCGGGATTGATAAGACCGACGTTGTCCAGGCGATGGCTGGACATATTGGCAATTGCGTTTTTTACGACGCACTGATGCCGATGGTTGTGTCGGTCGAGCAGCTCTTGGTCGAGAGTACCGCCATTGAAGAACTTCCTTTGCCAAACGGCGGGAAGAGTATTCGGACGTCGGACACTCTTGGGCGCGCCGCTTTGGCCCACATCATGTTCGCCGACGAGATTTGGAAAGCAGAGCCACGGGTTTTGCAGACCACGCTCGACCTGTCAAAAGGGAACGGCGTTCGGCACGAAGGGCAGTTAGTTAAGACGCCGCTGTTGGCGTTCTTGGCTGCTTCGAATGAATTACCTGACCCAGAAGGAAACCTCGGCGCCGCTTGGTCACGTATGACCATCCGCGTCATGGTCCATTCTTTGGACCGGGCGAATAAAATTAATTTGGTCAAAGCTCGTCTGAGCCGCGACCGCGCCGCTAGTTCTAATGCTTCCGTTCAGCTCACGCTGGATGAAATAAAAGAACTCCGTCAGTTCCGTCCCAATGTGGAAATTTCGGATGAAATTATTAATATCGTTCTTGATATCTATCAGGAACTTATTAACGATTCGCCCGCCGATTTTCAGTGGGCTTGGGATGACGATCGCCGCTTTGGCCGCGTGTTTGACGTTTTGCAGGCTAACGCTTTGCTAAACGGTCGGACAAAAGTGGCCAAGTCTGACCTGGTTGTTCTGGAGTGGTTACTCTGGGATACACCAGAACAGATTGGCACGATTAAAGCTAAACTGGCTCCGTACACACGGACGCCACTGACCGATGCCCAAGAATTAGTTGACGCCCTGCTCTCACCGAGCGGTGTTGTTAATATGGTTCTCGGCGGCAACCGTGGGAAGGGCGTGGAAGCTTTGACACAGTGCGAAAGCGCGATGAGCGAGTTAATACGCTTAGAATCCGAAGTTTCGGATTCTGTTATGCTTGAGGCCGTTACCGCCTTGACGCAGCAGGTAAAAGACCTGAAAAATAATGTCATCGCCGTGGTAACCGGCACTAAAAAAGGAGGTGAGTAATGTCTAAAAAAGCAAAGCCGGTCACCCGGCAAGATTTATTAAATCTGGCGGTGACTGATGCGGATGCTTTTCAAGCATTGCGTTTCCTCCGCCACCGTGAAACCATTCCTTCGATTCCCGATCTGGAAGAACAAGGACGCGAGTCCTTGCCGGGGATTGAGGGATCGATGTTGGATCTCTATCATGCGCTTTGGTCACCAGAACCGGGCGTCAAAGAAGAGGTCACTCCCGACCGCCGTTATTGGAAAGAACTTTTGGGGCAGGCGATGCAATCGTCAGCTTATCAAGAGCTTCACGCCAATACTCAGTTCAGGGAGTTGCAGTCAGTCCTCGGAACTATTTCGATGAGCGAAAGCGTCATCGGGATGATTCCGGCCAAGGATAAAAAACAACTCCAAGATTTGAGCCAGGCGCAGCAAGAGACTAATGATTTGAGCGAACAAGCTAATCAGGCGCAAGCGATGGCTGACGCGGCTCAACAATTAGCCGATGCTGCGGCCGAGGGACAGGGTGAAGGAGAAGGTGAAACTGGTTCGGGGAAACCTGGACAATCTAAATCATCAGGACCGGGGCAAATGAGTGCGGAACAAGCTAAGGCGATAGCCAATGAATTAGCCGAAGCCGCTGCTCAAGCTAAAACCGATGCTCAGTCTTCGCAAGCGAAAGCCGATGAAGCCAAAGCAAAAGCTGAAGCTATGGCGAATGATTTGATGGGCCAACCGGACAGCCAAGCCGCGCAAGATAAAATACGCGAGCTGGCTCGCATCGGTATGCAAGCCGTCAAAGACGCCCAGACAAAAGTCGAGGAAGTATCCAAGACGATTGAATCCTGGGGTCTTGATGCCGGCGAACTTACCCGTCAAGGGATTCCGGAAGCTTTAGGGCTTCTGGAAAGGATGAAGAGAAATTCTTCGTTCAAAAAGTTTGCTGAGCTGCTCGGTCGGATTCGTAAAATTGCCGCTCGCAAGGCGAAAGCTAAAGCGGCCGGCGATGGCGCGAGAATTTCAACGATTGAAACCGGACGCGACCTCAAAAGAGCGCAGCGTTCGGAATTAGTTGCTCTGATTAATCCGGCTTTGCGGGTGAAAGCGCTTCAGCGCTGGACTCGCGGTGAGCTTCGGCTCTTCGGCCAAAAAGTAAAGCAAAAACTCGGTCATGGTCCGGTAATAGTCTGTGAAGACGGTTCCGGTTCCATGGATGGAGCCAAACAGCAATGGGCCAAGGCGGTAGTTTTATCGCTCGCCTATTACGCCAAACTCCAGAAGCGAAATTTTGGCTGGATATTGTTTGACTCGCGCGTACAGTGTGAAAAAACTTATCCGAAAGGCCAGATAAACGCCGAGCAGATGTTGGAACTGGTTGAATCCAGAGCCGGTGGTGGGACCGATTTTGAACGTCCGCTGCGCAAAGCCATGGAAATAGTAAAAAGTAATGGTTTTAGAAAAGCCGATATTACTTTTTTGACTGATGGCGAATGCGAAGTGAGCGCTGAATTTTTGAAGGAATTCAAAATGTTTAAAAAAGAATTTGAAGTTAACGTCATTACAGTTTTATGCGACGTTGGTTCCAGTTCCGATTCGAGCATTACGGAATTCTCGGATAGAATCGAAAAAGCCTCAGCTTTCACGGCGGAAGAAGCTGAAAAAAATATTTTCCGTCATTTGTGAAACTCTTAAAAACGAGATCCCGCGCGAGGCCGAAGCGATTCGGAGTAAGCGCTGGAAAAAAGAATGGAACAAGAAGAAAAAAAAGAAAACCTTGTAGCCGTTCTTCTCGTTGAAGAGGGCAACAAGCCGGGCCAGCCAATCGCCACCTACTGTCCTAGTCGGCGCGTACATCATTTGGTATTCATGCCAAGGGAGGTGCCAGTCGGCCAACAAGTGCGCGTAAAGTTGGTTGAAACCGGCAAAGAAGATTCCCGCGGCCGAATGTTATACCGCGCCGTTCCGGCGCCAGCGGAATATGCTGAACGCTGGCGCGATAACAACGACGGCACAGCGAGCCTGGTTCTTTATTCCACTTCCTGGCTTTTAAGTGAGTCAGAAGAAGGAGAAAGAGAAAAGCGACCGTTAGCCGTTGATGTCCCAAGACCGGAGGAAGCGGTTACCAGAACCAATCATTTAATTGATTGGGGAAAAGATTCTTCAGATACGACAATTGTAGAAACTGAAGTTTTGGTTACCCCACTCTATAAAGAATATTTATGGAGCGGCTATCGGTTAGAGTGGGAAAAAACCGGTTACCAGGAAGTCCCTGGTGATATGGACATTTATCCTCTGGCTAAAATTGATGGCGCTGAACAATCCTTATCCAGAGAACAAATGTTATCCGTTGTCTGGGAAAATGATTGGCAGATAAACTTGAAAGCTTATTTCATGAAGGATGGTCAGAAAAATAATATTACTGACCAAAAAGAATGGGGTAAGTTGCCAGTTTTTGTCCAACAGCAACTACAATCCGAATGGCCACTTTGCCTTTGTGGCCGTGAACGCATTTCTTTAGCTCCCGGTTACAAATTAGATGATTATCCAAAATGTAATCAGTGCCGGAGCGAAGAGCACTGCGAACGGTGCGGTGAGCAGAAACCTATTAATTATTTGGCGGGACATTTGGTTTGCAATGAATGTAAACCCTATGAATCAGCCGAGCAATTAATTGACCAGTCAGTTAGTGCCGAGCGCAAGCAGGCGCTGGCCGATTTGGTTAAAAAATTGCTGACCGCCCAACCGTTAGAGGCTGAACTCGGAATTTTAGTCTTGAAAAATAACCTAAGCCATATTAGCAACACTCGGGCTCAAGGAAGAATCCTTGATCAGTGGAAAGGATACCAGTGGTATTATTCTGCCGCCGATGGGACCTACGGGACTAAATTCTCCGCCTCAGCCTTAGCCATTCTCCAGTACCTACCGCAAGCCAGCGGTAATGGTTTGGTAGAAATGATTACTTGGCTGACTGATAACCTCAAAGCCGCTAATGATTTTTACACCCGCACGCAAATGCGCGGTGAAAAAATCTCTTTGCCGGATTTACAGATTCGCTGCACGATTACACAGATCATGTCTGAAAATTTTGGCCGATTAGTGGCTGATAAGTTATCCGGTTCAGAGGCTGACCGTTCTTTGGCCTTGGAAGGTCGGGAAAAATTAGCAATTCTGTCTGCACAAAGCGACGACGTTCGTAATTTGCTGCGGGAGGTCGATGATCTTCTTCAGGCTAGCGAACAGGATTACGCTAAGGTTATTAATAAAATTTCCGACGCCGAAACGTTTCTTCAGAATTTACAGCGTCTGGAAGATTTATTGGTAGCCGAATATTCCGTTTGCCCGATTTGCGGCGGCGAGCTTAATCGTAATGTTTCCCATTATTGCGGACAAGATTATGAGGTTGAGCTTGGCTGCCTGGAAGACGGTGAACCATTGAAAGAATCTTTTGGCGACAATCGGGAAGAGGTTTTAGTTTCTTTGGTATTCAACGCTGAATATCAAGAAATTAAAATGCAAATAAACCAAGATGTTTTACATAATCTTGGCGCCGAAAAGATCGTTACCGAAACAACCTGGAACGCGCCGACCGAAGCCGAAAAGTCCTTAAGAGTTCGGATGAATGAGCTTAAGAAGAAACTTATGGCAATCGAGCGCGAACGTAACATCTCCAACCGGATAGCCGTTTCTTTCGCCGAAGGTTTAGATCCTAAAGGGGAGAAACAAATGCAGGCGGAAGGAGTATTTAGCGGAGTAATTGATAACAAAAAAAGCGACAACGGTTATTCGGAATATAGTAATCAAAACGTTGTCTTTGTTGCCAACATCCACAGCAGCAGCTGGTTGGATGAAACTCCCCAACCCCGACAAGTTTGGTCATGCAAACCCGCTTTTCAAATTTCTACGAAAGATGGCAAGCCGGTGATTGTGGTTAATCCGCAATTGCGCCTGGATCAAGAAACGGAAATAAGAGCCCAAATCGAAGCTTTACAAAAGGAGGAAAACAATTTAGCTCCTGAAGCAACCGTTGATGATATTGCCGCTCTGAAAGCCGCTTGGGGCTTACAGTAATTGTTCTTTTGTCTTCCCGAGACATTAAATCGGGCGCTCTAATCCCTAAGAGCGAAATTCGGATGGGAAAAATGTTTAAGCAGCGAACAGGCAGTTCAATCTGTTCGCTTCTTTTCCGAAATTATCATTTTAATATGGTAGTTTCAGAGAAGAAAAATAGAGGCGAGGGAAAATAACTTAATATCTCTCTCCTAAAATATTATATTATTTTTACCCGCCTCTTTCTTCTACTACCTTAACAATCAAATAACAAAAAAGTTTTTCATTTTTTCATTATTCCATTTGCTGTTTTTGGCTTTCCTTCTTTATTATTTTTTTAAAAAAATTAATAGAGAAGGGGAAGCTGAAAACCTTAAAAAGAGTAGGCAAAAAGAATAAAAATATGAATTATGAAAACTTTAAAAACCAACAAAAGCAATTTTTTTGTTAAGGCCGATGGCCTGTTCGGATTTTTTAACCAAGACGGAAAATTACTCCGTGAGGGTAACGCTAAAGAGTGGGGCTGGGCAGAAGAAAAAATGGAACCCTGCAACCTCGACATTAATTTTGATATTGATTCGTTAAGACGAATCGTATCAAAAAGAAGGTCGGAAGCAATTAAAAAATTAGTAACCTTTTCGGGTTTATCTGAAGAATTAGTCCAGAACGTATTGGGCTATTTCAAGAAAAGTCCCGAAGATTTGGAGATTTCCGGACAGATGAAGCCAGACTGGCAAAACGCCGCAACCTGTACTGGCGGTTGTCTTTATTCTCACAGAGAGTGGAATACTGCCTGGGGAATATCGGCCAAAGGTGTAGTTAGTAAAATTCCCGAGAGACTGATTGGTTTAAACGCCGGGAGTAACGCTAATGGCAGCACCTCGAATTCTTATGGATATTCAGCAGAATATCTTATGAAATCTGAGTCAGAAGCAACGCTCTTTGTGATTAATTCCGGATATTGCTATCAGACCGATGGCCGGGAGCTCGAAGAAGCTGATAATTGGGAAATTTTTAAAAAACCCGATTTATCAGAGACCTTAGCGGAAAGACGCGCCGAAATATTAAGGAAGGTAAAAGAATTTTTTCTCGACATTCCGTCCGTAGTTGTTAAAGAGCAAAGTAAGCTTTTTGACGAAATCGTTACCGTTGTCGGCATTAATCATCCCGACGAAGTAATTTTTGATGAAATGCCAACAGACTGGGAAGTCGAGGCGGTTTCATCTAATGGGTGCGCCTATTCCGACCAAAAATGGTGTATCGCTTGGGCCGTCAACACTGATAGGAGCGTTGTTAAAATCGATAGCATCCTGATGCAGGAGGAAGCGGAACAAAACGCTAATGGCCATTGGTCGGATTCTTATGGATACACATTCAAGTATCTTAGGAAAACGGCGCCTAAGGCATTGTTCTTTGTTGTCAACAACGGCCAGGATCGTTGGGCCGACAGACAACCGTCAGTCTATAGTAACAGTTGGTCTTTTCTCCGCCCTTTAAGTAGGAAAGAGATCATGATCCAAAAAATAAATTCCCAAAATAAAGTCGTCACGCTTGGCGATATTTTCAAGGGGATTTAAACGTTAAGTTTAATGAGCGAACGGCCCGTTCACGCCGTTCGCTTCTTTTCCAAGCCCGTTATTGAAAAATGGCGCGCTTAGAAGAGAAAAATAAAACTAAATCGGACCCTAGCCTACTAAATCAGACCCCGACCACTAAACCGGGCTCCGGTCCCCCAGTAAAAACCGCCAGCAACTTGTAGAGCGGAGAAGTCTAAAACGCATTTAATCAATCTCTCTCCTTAAATATGTTTTTACTTTTCGTTGTTCCTCGCCCTTCGGGGACGGGAGCCACGCTCTACAGATTATTGGCGGTTTTTTTTGTTTACATTAAGCGATTTTTATAATATTCTATTAGTATATGACTTCAACTAAAACCACGTCGGCTACGAGGCCCACGGCACCAAAGCTCAGTCCGCTCGCCCCGCCGCCCGCTAAGCTCCTGGCCGCTAATCTTACTCCGCCCGTTGCTCCTCGCGCTAAAGTCTCCGGCCTCCTGCCGGTCATTGCCGCTTTCATCGGCAATTTTGTGGTCTGCATCGCCAAATTCGCCGGGTTCTTCGTTTCCGGCTCCGGCGCCATGTTTTCCGAAGCAATCCACAGCTTCGCCGACACGGCCAATCAATTACTGCTGGTTATTGGTGTGCGTAAATCCATCAAGCAGCCGGACAAGGAATTTAATTACGGCTACGGCAAGGAAAGATTCATTTGGGCGCTTATTTCCGCTTGCGGCATCTTCTTTATCGGTTGCGGCGTGACGGTTTATCATGGCCTGATGTCGTTTGTCCACGAACCGGCCATTCATTTTAGTTTTTGGGTGATCGGCATTTTAGCTTTTTCTTTTATTATTGAGTCGTCCACTTTTTTATTGGCGGTGCGAGAGTTGAGAGGGCATCTGGTTAAAAAGACGAATGTTAAGCTGAGAGACGCCTTGGCCGAAGCCGATCCGGCCACGCTGGCCGTTTTGTATGAAGACGGCTTGGCCGTTTTGGGCATATTAATCGCTCTAACCAGTATTGTCTTAGTCTATCTGACTGGCCACGCTTATTGGGACGCGATCGGTTCCATTTTAATCGGATTGCTACTCGGCGTGATGGCCATAATCTTAATCGCTAAAAATCGCGATTACTTGATTACCAAATCTATCCCGAGCGAAGTGGAGGAAATTGTTAAAGATATTTTGAATAACGATCCGACCATTGAAAAAGTTTTGGATTTTAAATCGGCTATTCTTGATGTTGATAAATATTTAATCAAGTGCGATGTAGAATTTAACGCCTCGGCCCTGATTAAAGAATTGGCCAAACATCATTTCTTGGAAAATGAGTATGTTGAGGCCAAGAAAAGTTATGAGAATTTCATGAAGTTTTCGGTGGAGTATATGGATCGCGTTCCGCGTCTGGTCGGCCAGAAAATTGATGATTTGGAAAAGAAAATTCGGGCGAAAGTGCCGCAGGCGGTGTTTATTGACATTGAGATTAATTAAAGTCGGGCGGTATGATATAATAGGCTTGTCATTTATTAGCGTTTTTATTCTTAAAATATGGGCAGAAAAAAGAAAAACTCCAACCCTTTGGATTACGTCAAATTGCCGAGTTTGGAACTTAATGAGCGAGCCAAAAAAAGCATCTTTATCGTAGTCCTTTTGGTCCTGGGGCTAGTCAGCGGATTGGGCTTATTTAATTTAGCCGGTCATTTCGGCGCCTTTGTGGCCAAGTGGTTGACTCTTATTTTTGGTTTTGGCAAATGGCTAGTCCCTTTGATATTTTTGTATGGGGCCTTGATTCTGATGCGCAAAACAAAAAATTCGCTCAAATTCACTGATTATCTGGGGCTGGGTGTCCTCTTTATTTCTTATCAGACTTTATTTCATTTTTTTCTTAATCCGTTCAGTTGGGAGGCGTCGGTCCAAGAGGGGATCGGTGGCGGCTATATCGGTTTATATTTAAGTCAATTATTTTTTTACGTCTTCGGTTTCTGGGGCGGCGTATTGGTTTTGGTCGCCCTGCTGCTCATTTCTTTAGTCTTAGTTTTTAATACGTCCCTATCTCGCCTTATCGGTCAGGAAAGTTTTTGGGTGAGGATGTTCCGGCCTTTCGGATTATTTTTTAAGAATCTGTTTTCCGGCGAGGAAGAGAATAAGGCGGGCCAGGAATTTGTGGATGAAGCGCGTGAAGAGATTCTCAGCGCTTGGCAGAAAAAAGAAGTAATCATTAATGGGCCGGAAGAAGAAGCAGAGGAGCCGACTTTAGCGGTTTTAAAAAAAGATAAACCGAAGGTGCAAGAGAAAATCGTCTGGCCGAAGCGTTTGATTAAGATTGATATGCCCTTGGAGCTTCTCAATAATAAGTTTTCTAAAGCGCACGGCGGCGATACGGAAGCGAATGCTTTGAAAATTCAAAAGACCTTAGAGAAATTCGGCATCCCGGTGGAAATGGGTGAAACGAAAGTCGGACCGACCGTGACCCAATATACTTTCCGTCCGGCCGAAGGCGTTAAATTGTCGCGCATTACCACTTTGAGCAATGATTTGTCTTTGGCCTTGGCCGCGCATCCGATTAGAATTGAAGCGCCGATTCCCGGTAAATCCTTGGTCGGAGTGGAAGTACCGAACCGCGCCAAAGCGATTGTCGGCCTTCGAGAAATTTTAGAGGACCCTGCTTTTAAAGCGCGGAAGAATAATCTCAATGTCGCTTTAGGCAAGGATGTTTCCGGCACGGCCTGGCTTTATGATTTGACCCGCATGCCGCACCTCTTGGTGGCCGGCGCGACTAATTCCGGCAAGTCCGTCTGTTTGAACGCGATTATCGTCAGTCTGCTGTATCAGAATAATCCAGAGGATTTGCGTTTCATTATGGTGGATCCGAAACGCGTGGAACTGCCGACCTATAACGGCATTCCGCACCTTTTGACGCCAGTCATTACTGACGTTAACAAAACGATTAACGCCTTGAAATGGTGTCTGAACGAAATGGAAAGACGCTATGATGTCCTAAATAAATCAGGCAAGCGTAACATCCAATCATATAACGCGACGGCTAAGGAAAAATTACCGTACATTGTTTTCATTATTGATGAACTGGCTGATTTTATGATGACCAGCGGTAAAGATATGGAGGCGGCAATTATCCGTTTGGCGCAGATGTCGCGGGCGATTGGTATTCATTTGGTTCTGGCGACACAGCGGCCGAGCGTGGATGTCATTACCGGGCTCATTAAGGCGAACGTGCCGACCCGTATCGCTTTCGCGACCGCTTCTTTGGTTGATTCTAAAACGATTTTAGATTCTTCCGGCGCGGAAAAACTTTTGGGCGCGGGCGACATGTTGTTTATGGCCGCGGAATTTTCCAAACCGAAAAGAATCCAGGGCGCTTATTTAAGCGACAGTGAAATTAATGATGTTGTTAATTATATAAAGGAAAAAAGCGGCGCCGCCGAATATCTGGAGGGGGTCACTGATCGGCAGAAAGTGGGCGGGAACGCCGGCGTCGGTTTGGATGGCAATCACGGCGATGAAGATGAATTGTTCGAGGCCGCCAAAGAAATTATTGTTAAAGCCAGCAAGGCCTCAACCTCCATGCTGCAGCGAAGATTGTCCATCGGCTATGGCCGGGCGGCTAAAATTTTAGACATGTTGGAAGAATCGGGAATCATCGGTCCGAGCAATGGCGCCAAGCCGCGCGAAGTAATGATCAGCCGCGAGCAATATGAAGCCCAGGAAGGAATCAGCGCCCTGCCCCTGCATAAGCGGGAAGAGATGATGGCGCCGGATAATTATTTGGGCGGTGAAACGGCTGAAGCGGAAGAGGACGAGGGAAATGACGGCACTTTAGTTTTTAAAAATGAAGCCGACGAGAAGATCCCAGTTAATGAAGAGACAGTCGGGTCCGAAGAGACGCCCGAAACCGAGGCCGCGATTGAAGAGGAACTGTCTTTGACGCCAGCCGAAGAAGAGGCGGTAATTGAGGACGAGGACGAGATCTTAGAAAAAATTCGAGCCGATAATGAGGATAAACTTCCCGTTGCCGCTAAGGCCGAGAAAGAAGTTCCTAAAACCACGGCGCCAGCAAATCCCCAGCCCGCCAAAAATAGTTCCGCCTTCGAAAATGACGACGAAATGTTTTTTTCCAAGTAATTTGCTTAAGCCTATTTTCTCAGCACTCATAAATATCCATAAAAAGCCCGGTTTTACTCGGGCTTTTTTGCAAACCAGCAGTCGAGAGTGGTCTTTATTCGGCAGGCATTTTTTACCTTTTTATTATTGAGAATTTTTTGTTATAATAAAGAGATGCTAGAGCGCGTGAAAAAAATAATTCCGACGACTGTTTTTAAAGCCTTGCAACCGGCCTATCATTTTTTATTAAGCTACTGCGCCGCGCTGCGCTTTGGTTTTCCGTCTCGCCGGCTGATTGTCGTTGGCGTCACTGGGACGGCCGGAAAGACGTCCACGGTCTATTTGATTGCGAAAATGCTGGCCGAGGCCGGTTATAAAACTGGTTTTACTTCCACAACCCTTTTTTCCGACGGGGAGCGCGAATGGCTGAATGATAAGAAGATGACCATGCCGGGCCGCTCCTTTATCCAAGCCACGCTGCAACGGATGGTCAAAAACGGTTGTCGTTACGCGGTCGTGGAAACGACCTCGGAAGGAATTACTCAATTTCGCCATCGCTTCATTAATTACGATGTCGTTGTTTTTACCGGTTTATATCCTGAACATATCGAGGCACACGGTAGTTTTGAAAAATATAAGGCGGCCAAAGGGAAACTATTTGCCCATTTGCGGACTTGTTCAACAAAATATATTAATGAACAAAAAGTTGTTTGTCAGCCGCAGAGCGGCATGAAAAAACTGGAACTGCGCCGCGTGCCCAAGACAATAATCGTTAATGGTGATGACGCCCAAGCGGATTATTTTTTGGATTTTTGGAGCGAGGTTAAGCTGGTTTACAGTTTTAATCCAGGGGCGACGCCGGAATTGTTTCTGAAAAACTTGCGGAGCGAGGCAGCGGTCAAGGATTTTATGGTCGTGCGCGGCGAAGCGGTGGAAGCCAGTTCAACCGGGACAAAATTTGTCGTCGCTGGTTTGGAAATAAATTTATCTCTTTTGGGAGAATTTAACGCCGCTAACGCGTTAGCGGCTTATACCGTTGGCGTCAATCAGAACCTGACGCCGGCGCAAATCAAAGCGGGCTTGGCCAGCGTTAAGGGTTTGGCCGGAAAAATGGAAATTATCGAGGCCGGACAGAATTTTACGGCTATTGTTGACTATTCTTTTGAACCGCGCGCTTTGGAAAAACTATATGGACTTTTGGAATTAATTCCGCATCAGCGGATAATTCATCTCCTAGGTTCAACCGGGGGCGGACGCGATAAGACCCGCCGGCCGATTTTAGGGCGTTTGGCCGCGGAAAAGGCGGATATAGTCATTGTTACCAATGAAGACCCTTACGACGAAAAGCCGGCCGAGATTATCAATCAGGTGGCGGCTGGAGCGGAAATGGCAGGTAAAGAAAACGGCCGGAATCTCTTTAAAATCCTTGATCGGACCGCCGGCATCAAAAAAGCGCTAGAATTAGCCAGAGAAGGGGATTTGGTACTTTTTACCGGCAAGGGGGCGGAACAGTATATTTGTATAAATAATGGCCAAAAAATACCCTGGAATGAAAGAGAAATTGTGCAAAAAGAGATTTTAAATCAGCTCAGCGCTCAAGGGACAGGTCTTGAATTTAAGGCTTGACAGCTCTGGGATGGAGGTATAAAATAAAGATACCTAACACTTTTTTCTAAAAAAAGTGATAAATAAAGAGAAGAATTAATTTAATATTACTTAAACTCAAACCAATCGGGATTGGGATTTTTTTTGTTATAAAACATTAAATATATATGTCTAAACGAAAATCATTTTCGGAATTGCCAGAAGTAATTCCCATGCCGGACCTCATTGAGATCCAAAAGGATTCCTATAACTGGTTTATTAAAGAAGGATTGATTGAATTGTTTGACGAAATAAATCCGATTACTGATTTTATCGGCCGCGATCTGGAATTATATTTTGAAGATTACTATTTAGACGAACCGAAATTTTCGGAAGTGGAGAGCCGGGAAAAAAATATTACTTACGAAGCGCCGCTGCGCGTTAAAGCGCGCTTACTCAATAAAAAAAACAACCACGCTGTTAACCAGGAAGTTTTCCTTGGTGATTTTCCTTTGATGACCGAAAAAGGCACCTTCGTTATTAATGGCATCGAGAGAGTCGTTGTTTCCCAGCTGATTCGGTCGGCCGGCGTGATGTTCACGGCGGAATTTGTTAAAGGCAAGAAATGTTACGGCGCGAAAATTATTCCGAACCGCGGTGCCTGGCTGGAGATTGAAACCGATTCCAACAAAGTGATTTGGGTGAGAATCGATCGCAAAAGAAAAGTCGCGGTGACTTCGCTCTTGCGCGCTTTCGGTTATGCGACCGACGAAGAATTAATTAAGCTGTTCCAGGATGTTGATTTAGTAAAAAATAAAGAAGATAAGGGATATATCGAGGCGACGATTGAAAAAGACACCGCCAAGACCGAAGCGGAGGGCTTGCAGGAAGTTTATCGCCGGATTCGTCCGGGCGATTTGGCCTCGGTGGACAATGCGCGGCAGTTGATTCATTCCATGTTTTTCCGTTTTGACCGTTATGATTTTGGCCGCGTCGGACGTTATAAATTAAATCGCCGTTTTTCTCTGGACTTGCCGGCTAATAAAAAAGAATTTCGTATTTTGCGCAAAGAGGATTTAGTCCTGATTGTTAAAGAAGTTATTCGTTTGAATATTACCAAGGAACCGGAAGATGATATCGATCACCTCGGCAATCGCCGTATCCGCGCCATTGGCGGCTTGATTCAAAATCGTTTCCGCGTCGGTTTGGCGCGTATGGAACGCATTATCAAGGATCGGATGTCCACCTCGGAAATTACCTCTCTCACGCCGAGTAAATTAGTCAACGCTCGTCCGATTATCGGCGTGGTACGAGAATTTTTTATGTCTTCACAGCTGTCGCAGTTCATGGATCAAACTAATCCGTTAGCGGAACTCGAGCATAAACGCCGCTTGTCGGCCATGGGTCCGGGCGGTTTAACACGCGAACGAGCCGGCTTTGATGTCCGCGACGTGCACGCCACGCACTATGGCCGCATCTGTCCGATTGCCACGCCGGAAGGTCCGAATATCGGTTTGGTCGGCCATTTGGCCAGCTATGCCCGTTTGAATACGTACGGCTTTTTGGAAACGCCGTATCGCCAGGTCGTCCACGACTCCAAAGGCAGCCGCGTGACGGATAAGGTGGTTTACATTGACGCTTTTGAAGAAGAAAAATATATTACGGCTGATGCCACTATTCCGATGGATAAGGATGGCTATTTTATCGTTAGCAAGTTTGAAGTTAGAAAACATGGCCAGCCCGGCATGGAAGAAGTGAATAAAATTGATTTCGTCGGCTTAGCGGCCAACCAAATAATTTCCATCGCTACTTCTTTAATTCCGTTCATGGAACACAACGACGGCCAAAGATCTTTAATGGGTACAAACATGCAACGGCAGGCCGTACCGCTTATCAAGAGCGAAGCGCCGATTGTCGGTACCGGCATTGAAGAGCGCGCCGCGCGCGACAGCGGACATATTGTTTTGGCTAAAGACGACGGTATTATCATCAAGGCGGACGCCGCGGTGATTGAGCTTCAAGACAAAAAAGGTAATGTGATTACTTATAATTTAAATAAATTTTTACGCTCCAATTCTTCCACCTGTATTAATCAGCATCCGGTCGTCGACGTGGGAGAGAAAGTGAAGAAGGGACAGGTTTTATCCGATGGGCCGGCGATTGATAACGGCGAATTGTCTTTGGGCCGCAATATTCTGGTCGCTTTCATGACCTGGGAAGGCTACAACTATGAAGACGCCGTCATTATTTCCGAGCGCTTGGTTAAGGAAGATGTTTATTCTTCCATCCACATTGAAAATTATACGATTGACGTGCGCGACACCAAGCTCGGTCCGGAAGTGATTACTAATGACATTCCGAATATTTCCGAAGAGAAATTAAAAAATCTGGATGAGGATGGCATCATCCGTATCGGGGCCGAAGTTTCGTCCGGCGATATTCTGGTCGGCAAGATTACCCCGAAAGGTGAAACGACTTTGTCGGCGGAAGAAAAATTACTGCGCGCCATTTTTGGTGAAAAAGCCAAGGACGTCCGCGACTCCTCTCTATATCTAGAACACGGCGAACACGGCAAGGTTGTGGATATCAAAATATTCTCCCGGGAAGAAGGCGATAAATTATCGGCTGGCGTTTTGAAATCGATTCAAGTGGCCGTCGCTAATTTGCGCAAAATCCAGGTCGGCGACAAGATGTCCGGCCGGCACGGCAATAAAGGCGTTATTTCTAAGGTTGTACCGATTGAAGATATGCCTTTTATGGCCGACGGGACGCCGATTGATGTTATTTTATCGCCGCTCGGCATTATTTCCCGTATGAATCTCGGCCAACTGTTGGAAACGCATTTGGGTTTTGCCGCCCAGAAATTGGGCTACCGCGTGGTTTCCCCGGCCTTGAATGGTATTACCGAACAGCAGATAAAAGATGAGCTTAAGAAAGCCGGTTTGCCGGAAGACGGCAAGGTTACTCTGCACGACGGTCGCACCGGCCATGCTTATGACCACACGATTACCGTCGGCTATAAATACATGTTGAAGCTGAATCATATGGTGGAAGATAAGATTCACCAACGTTCCATCGGTCCTTACTCGCTGATTACGCAGCAGCCTTTGGGCGGCAAAGCGCAATTCGGCGGACAAAGATTCGGCGAAATGGAAGTCTGGGCTTTGGAAGGTTATGGCGCGGCGCATACTTTGCAGGAAATGTTGACCATTAAATCGGACGACGTTCCCGGCCGCAGCAAAGCCTATGAGTCGATTATTAAAGGTGAAGAGATTGAAAAATTGAACGTTCCAGAATCTTTCAATGTGCTTATCCGCGAGCTCAAAGGCCTCGGCCTTAACGTTGAGCTCTTGGGCGGCCAAGACGGGCGAACCGCCTCGGAAGTGGAAACGGAATTGGACGAGGAATTGAAAAAAGATTCCAAGTACGATTATGAAAAACCGGAAATCATCACCGCCATCGACGAAGAAGAAAGAGGAGCCGCGGTTAAAAGTTAAGATAAATTAGCCATCATTAATTATATGTTAAATCCGATCAAAACTAGTGATTTTCAGGCTATTCGCCTCAAGCTGGCCAGCCCCGATGAGATTTTAGGCTGGTCGCACGGCGAAGTAACGCGCCCAGAAACAATTAATTATCGCACGCAAAAACCAGAAAAAGATGGCTTATTTTGCGAACGTATTTTCGGTCCGACCAAAGACTGGGAGTGCGCCTGCGGCAAATATAAGAAGATTCGCTATAAGGGAATTGTCTGCGACAAATGCGGCGTGGAAGTGACGCGCAGTGTTGTGCGCCGGGAACGCCTGGGACACATCACTTTGCAAGTGCCGGCGTCGCATATTTGGTTTTTGAGAGGGCTGTCTTCTAAGATTGGCTTGCTCTTGAATTTAGGCATCCAATCCTTGGAGAAAGTTATTTATTACGCTAGTTTTATCGTGGTAGATGTGGACGAAACTTTAAAAGAAGCGACGATTGTGCAAGTCAAATTGGAATATAAGAGCAAAGTTAAAACGATTGAAAATGAATATAATATCGAAGTAAAGAAGATTAAGGATGAACTCGGCAAAGAGGCGGATGAGAACCACAAAGGAATTAAGGAAGCGGCCAAGCTGAAAGCGGAAAAAATGACGCGCTTGGACGAAGAATTTACCGCCGCCCAAAAAGAACTCAAGGAATTGAAGCCGCTTTTAATTTTATCGGAACAGCAGTATCAGAATTTAAGCATTAAGTTCGGTCATATTTTTGAAGCTTCCATCGGTGCGGAAGCCATTCGCAAGCTTTTGGCGAAAATTGACCTGGAACGCAGCATCAAGACCTTGGAGGAAAAATTGGTCGATGCGATTGATTCTAAAAAAGAAAAACTGGTGAAGCGTTTAAAACTGCTTAAGAGTTTTCGTAATAACAACTTACGGCCGGAATGGATGATTATGACCATCCTCCCGATTGTGCCGCCGGATTTGCGTCCGATGGTCGCCCTCGACGGCGGCCGTTTTGCGGCTTCGGATTTAAATGATTTATATCGCCGCGTCATTAACCGCAATAATCGCCTGAAGCAATTGATTGATTTGAACGCGCCCGAGGTTATCTGTCGCAACGAAAAAAGAATGTTGCAGGAAGCGGTGGACGCTTTGATTGATAATTCCGCCCGTCATACGAAAACCGTTACCGCCTCGACCGGTCAGAAGCGCCAGCTTAAATCTTTGGCCGATACCTTGAAAGGCAAGCAGGGTCGTTTTCGTCAGAATTTATTGGGTAAGCGCGTGGATTATTCCGGCCGTTCGGTCATCGTGGTTAATCCGAAATTGAACTTGGATCAATGCGGTTTGCCGAAAATCATGGCCTTGGAATTATTCAAGCCGTTTATCATTTCGCAATTAATTAAAAGGGAAGTGGTCCACAATGTCCGCAGCGCTTCCCGTTATATTGAGGGCGGTCATGACGATGTTTGGGATATCTTGGAAGAAATTGTCCATAGTTCTTATGTGCTTCTTAATCGCGCCCCGACTTTGCATCGTCTGGGTATCCAGGCTTTCCGACCGATTTTAATCGAGGGCAAGGCTATCCAGATCCATCCTTTAGTTTGTACCGCTTTTAACGCCGACTTTGATGGCGACCAAATGGCCGTCCATGTCCCTTTGACCAAAGAAGCGCGCGCCGAAGCGCGGGATTTGATGCTGTCCACGCACAACTTGCTGAAGCCGGCCACGGGTGATCCGATTGTCGCGCCGGCGCAAGATATTGTCTGGGGCACTTACTATATTACTTTAGTGGAAAAAGATTATAACGAAAAATTGCCGGAAACGATGCGCTTCTTTTATGACGAAGATGAAGCGGGTTTGGCTTATGAGAACGGTTACATCGATTTGCATGAAGCAATCCGGGTTAAATACCGCGGCGAAATGTTAAAAACCACCGTCGGCCGTTTGATTTTCAATTCCTTATTGCCGGAAAAACTGCGCTATATCAATGAGGTCGTGGGTAAAGGAAAATTGAAAGACTTAATTCGCGAGTGCTTGCGTCTATATAGCGAAGAAGAAACTGTTAAATTTATTGATGACTTGAAGAATCGCAGTTTTGCTTTCATCACCAAATCTGGTCTGTCCTGGGGTTTCGGCGACTTGCCTAACCTGCCGGATAAGGATCGTTTGATTGAGGAAGCGAATAAGAAAGTGGAACTGATTCAAGAGCAATATGAAGAAGGATTGCTTACGGAAAGCGAGCGCTATTCCAAGGTGATTGAAGAATGGACCAATACTAAAGACAAGATTGCTGAGATTTGTAAAAAAGGTTTAACGAATATTCTGCCGGTTTATTCCATGATTGATTCCGGCGCCCGCGGTTCTTGGGCGCAGCCGGTGCAGATTTTAGGCATGAAAGGCTTAGTGACTTCGCCGTCCGGAGCGATTATTGAACTCCCGGTTAAAGGAAATTTCAAAGAAGGTTTCGGCGTGTTGGAATATTTTATTTCCACGCACGGCGTGCGCAAAGGTTTATCGGATACGGCCTTAAGAACGGCCAACGCCGGTTATTTGACTCGGCGTTTGGTCGATGTTTCTCAGGACGTGATTATTTCCGAAGATGACTGCGGCGATAAGGAAGGTTTACTAATGAACCGCGCCGAAGCGGAAAAGAACAGTGAAGATTTCTTCAAGAAAATCGCCGGTCGCTTTGCGGCCAAGGATATTATCGACAAGAAAGGAAAAGTGGTGATTGAAGCCGGCGATATTTTGAATGAGGAAAATATCAAACTGCTCAAAACCAAAGAAATCGCCGAAGTCTGCATCCGATCCGTCTTAAGCTGTAAATTGCATAAAGGCGTTTGCGCCCAGTGTTATGGCTGGGATCTGGCCTATAATCAGCCAGTCAAGATGGGCTCGACCGTCGGTATTATTGCGGCCCAATCCATCGGTGAACCGGGCACACAGCTGACGATGAGAACCTTCCATACGGGCGGCGTAGCCGGCCAGGATGATATTACCCAAGGCTTGCCGCGTGTGGAAGAAATTTTTGAAGCGCGCAGCCCGAAGAAAAAAGCCTTGATCTCGGACGTTAACGGCCGGGTGAAGATTGAATTTGCTCAGAAAACAATTAAGGATTCGGACGGCAAAGATTTGATTGTCAATAATCCGCAGGCCAAGATTTTAAGTATTTTCTATAAAGGCAAGGATCACGATAAGTATTATTTTTCGGAAAAGATAAACGAGATGAAACTGGCCGGCGGTCTGAGCACTAAAGACTCCAAGAAATTGGAACTTAAAGTTTTGGTTAAGGACGGCGAAGAAGTAACCAAGAACGCCGATTTATTCAAAGTCGGCGGTGAAGTGGTTCGCGCTAAAGTCGGCGGAGAGGTGGCCGTGACGGAAAAATACATTTCCATTGCCAAAGAAGTCGAGAAGGTCAAGGAATTTTCCATTTTGAAAGGAACCATGTTAATGGTTAAAGATGGCGAAGCGGTCGAGAAGGGAACGCAGTTGACCGAGGGCAGCTTGGATCTGCGCGAGCTTTATAAACTGCGTGGCCGTTTGGAAACCCAGAAATATATTATTCGGGAAATTCAATATGTGTATTCTTCCCAGGGTCAGCCTTTGAATGATAAACACGTGGAGATTATCGCGCACCAGATGTTCTCCCGCTATTTGATTAAAGAAGCGGGTGATGCGGCGCTACTGCCGGGTGAAACAGTGGAGGAAGAAGTATTGGCTCAAGCTAATAAGGTCGCCAAGAAACTGGCCAAAGCCGATCGACTGTTACTCGGTATTACTAAAGCGTCTTTGACTACGGATAGCTTCTTGTCGGCTGCTTCTTTCCAAGAAACCTCTCGCGTTTTAATTGACGCGGCGGTTAACGGCAAAATTGATTATCTGGAAGGTCTTAAGGAAAACGTTATTATCGGCTGCTTGATTCCGGCTGGTACGGGATATAAGGGAAAGAAGAAACGAGCGGATTACGGTAAATAAGATTTTTAAGCGAATTTTGAATAAAAAAAGAGGCTCCGCCAGGGGTCTCTTTTTGGGAAGTAGATAAAATAAAAACCCCCTCGCGGGGGAATTTATCGCCTTACAGGCGCAGAGCCGTCATTGACAGTAAAAATATTATAGCAATTAATATTTTATCAGTCAATATTATTATATGACCGGTCAAGTTCGGAGCTTATTAGGTTGCCCCTGTGGACTCGCGGGGAGTTGAACCCCGAAGGCCGGTCTGTCAAGGACGGCGCGTGCGACCTGCCGAGCCCACAGTAAAATAAGCATAGCAAATTGAAGATGAAAAAAAGATAAACAAATTGCAGATGTTCTGCCGGACGACAGAACTCTTTTTTTATTCTCTAAAATGACGTAAAATAAGAGTATTAATATGATTAAACCGTTTTTGACAAAATGGCCATTTTTATTTAAGTTACGCCTATTTTTTGTTTTAGTGGGGCTTGTTATTATTTTGTCCTTTTTGTATTTGAAACTGGTGCCGTCCGGTCATATTATTTACGAACGCGATTACAGCCAAACACTGCGTTCGGGCAAGGGGTTTATTTTAGGCTTTACGCCGGCGGAACGAGTTGATTTAAGCGGGTTACTCCCGAAAATTATCGGCGACCCGATTTATTTTTCTTTGTTTACGCCGCGAACTTTTGATCGTGCTCAGGTAATAATCACCTATCGCGACCATTTGTCCTCAAGCACGCCGATTATCGAAATGGGCGTGTTAAAAGACAAGATTGTTCGTAATTATGATCTTCAGCCCATTGAAAATAAGACTTTGGCTGTTTTAGTCGGGAAGTGGACAACAGTCGGTACTAGCAGTTTGATTTTATTTCAGCTGGGAAAAAATTATGCGGATTTGCCTTCTTTCCAAAAAGATTTGGCTGCCGGTCAACTTAAAGATTGTCCGGGCGGTCCGACGACTTGTCTGGCTACTTATAATTATGCTCCGATTTACAATTTTCAAATGACCGGAATTAAAACTCGACCGTTGACACTCAGTGAACCTTTGCGGGGCCAGCATCAATTTTATGTTTATGTACCGGCTCATGATTTGCGCTTGGATTTTGATTTTGTGGATATGAATCAAGATAAAGCCCAAGATCCGATTGCCGTTAATTTATATAGTGCGAACAAACTAATTGACAGCCGGACGCTGGGCGACAACAACCCCGATCCGACCAGCGGCGTCGCGGAGCAAAAAAAGTTGTCGCTCTCGGCCAGTAATTTAAAACCGGGAGTCTACAAGGCGGAAATAAAAATCAGTGACGACATGGTTATTAAAAAAATTCAAAGTTCCGTGGACAGGCTGTCCTTTATTAATAAAGTCTGGCCAGTTTCCGCCTCCGGAAATTTAATCTTATATACGGATGCGACTTATCTCTTGGCTAAGGCCTTTACACCCGCCAGTTTACAGACGATTAATTTTGGCGGTCAGGATTTTAGCTTAAATGAACCCTATCAGCAATTTGAATTCGTGGCGCCCGTCGTCTCTCGGTCGCTGCAAACGATTAAACTAACCAAAGATGACGTTATCTTGGAAAATAACGGTTTGTTCAGCTGGTCTCAATCGAGTTTTTTTGATCCCACCCTGAAAAAAGTGGATAATCATTTTATTTTAGGCCAGACGAAATATATTTTAGCCGATTACCAAACTCCGACTATCAGAGACGGGTGGAAAACGGCTACGGCTGCTTTTTCCCTGATCGCCTCCGATCGGGAAAACGGTAAATATAGTTTTTTACTCTCTATTCCCGGTCTGAAAGCGGCCAGCGGCGACCGGGATTATTTGGAGATTAAAAGTATCAAGATAGAACTCACGGGAAGGACCCTAGGACAAAAATTAAAATCACTTTATGGCCAGAATTAAAATTATCAGCCGGGAGCTTTTTTATTTTCTCAGCCTCTTGCTTGGAATTTTTATAATCTTGGAAATCATTTGGCCGAATATTATTCTCGCCTACGGCAATTTGAATTATCTTTTGGTTCTGGTCTTAGTCTTCGGTTTAATTTCATTAATTAAAAAATAATCATACTCCTATGTCGCTTAATTATTTCTTCAACCCCAAGGCAGTGGCGATTGTCGGCGCGTCCAATGACCGGCATAAGCTGGGTCGTCAGCTTTTGGACAATATTATCAAGGGCGGTTTTAAAGGAAAAATTTATCCGCTTAATTTAAAAGAAAAAACCATTGCCGGCTTAAAGGTTTACGCCGATTTGGCTGAGCTGCCGCGCGCTCAAGCGGCGGCGCTCTTGGTGATTATTGTTATCCCCGCGCCGTTTGTGGTGGCGGAAATTAAAAAATGCGCCCGCTTGGGTCTAAAAAATATTATTATTGTCAGCGCTGGTTTTAAAGAAGCAGGACTGGAAGGCAAAGCGCGCGAAGAAGAAATTATTGAACTAGCTAAGACTCACCATCTAAACATTCTTGGGCCGAATTGTTTAGGGCTTATTAATACCTGGCACGGTTTGAACGCCACCTTTGCGGGCGCCGCGCGGGAAACCGGCCAAGTGGCGATTCTCTCGCAATCGGGAGCGATCGGCAGCGCCGTCTTGGATTGGTTAAAGGCGCAAGATTTTAATTTGGGTTATTTTATCAGTTTGGGCAATAAGGCGGTCCTGGACGAAAATGATATTTTTGAATACTTAGCGCACGACAAGCGGATTGAACTGGTGGTGGCTTATTTGGAAGAAATAAAAGAGGGCCAGAAATTTATGTCTTTAGTTTCGCGTTTGGCTAAGCACAAACCGGTGGCGGTTTTGAAAGCGGGTCAGAGCGCGGCCGGAGGACAGCTGGCTCTTTCCCATACCGGCTCGTTAGCCGGATCGGCGGCCGCGGTGGAAACCGGTGTGCATCGCGCCGGCGCGATTTGGTTAACAAATTTGGAAGAATTATTTAACTTGCTTTCCTTATTCCGCAAAGAGGCTTGGGAAAATAAGGGTGGGGAAGATTTATATGTTATTACTAACGCCGGCGGGGTGGCGGTTTTAACCGCTGATGCGGTCAGTCGGCAAGGGCTGACTCTAGGCCGCAGCTGGGATTTGCTCGGCGACGCTGACGCCGCTCGCTATGAGATGGCTTTGAAGAAACTGCTGCCGGACAATAAAGTTAATAATCTCTTGGTGTTATTAACGCCGCAGACCGACACGGAACCGCTCAAAACCGCCCAGGCGGTCAGCGCGGCGGCCAAAAAGTATCCGCATAAATTAATTATGGCCTGTTTCTTGGGCGGGGAAGCGGTACAGAGTGCGCGCGATTTATTGGAGAAGAATCATGTGCCAATTTTTGATTTTCCGGAAGAAGCGGTGGAAACTTTCAAGAAATTACTGACCTATAAGCAGAGCACGAAAAATTTGCGCCCTTATAATTCAGCCGCCTCTCGGCCCAAAAGCAAATTGCGGAGTACCGATTATCTGCGCTCGCTTCAGCTTCTGAAACAGTATCGGATTCCGACGGTGTCAACGGCCAAAATGTCGCCCGCGAAGATTAAATCGCGGAAAGAACCAGTGGTCTTGAAAATCGTGGGACCGGATTTTTTACATAAGACCGATAAAGCGGCGGTCGTAGCGAATCTAAAAACCGAAAAGCAACTGCGCGCCACTTATCGCGCTTTGCGCCAGGATAATCAGCCGCTCTTAGCTAATACTAAAAATTATATAATTATTCAGCCCCAGATTAATAAGGCCCAAGAAATAATCTTAGGCTTTAAGAGAGATGCGTCTTTTGGACCGATTATGATGGCTGGTTTGGGTGGTATTTATACGGAAGTTTTTAAAGAGGTGAAATTAGAAACCAGCGATCTTGATTTTGAGCGAGCCTTGGACTTATTGGAAAGTTTGGTAATTTACCCGATTTTAAACGGTGCGCGTGGCCATAAGAAGTACGACATCAAGGGAGTGGCGCGGGCCCTGGTTAATTTGTCCCGTTTAGCCAATGAACATCCGGAAATCAGCGAGCTGGACATTAATCCTTTATTTGTCACGGAAACAGGGGTGGCGGCCGGTGATGTGCGGATAATTTTGTAATATTATGTATCAAGGCCAAAAAATTATCGTGGTCTTGCCCGCCTATAACGCCGTTCAAACTTTAGAACGGACGGTTAAAGATTTACCTGATTTGGTGGACGAAATTATTCTGGTCGATGACGCCAGCGGCGATGCGACCGCGGAGCGGGCCAAAGAATTAGGTCTTTTTGTTTTCGTGCATGATAAGAACGCCGGCTATGGCGCCAACCAGAAGACTTGCTATCGCTTGGCCTTAGAACATGGCGCCGACATCGTGGTTATGATTCATCCGGACTATCAGTACGATCCGAAGCTGGTCAAATATCTGGTGTCTTTTATCGGTGATGATTATTTTGAGGTTATGCTAGGGACGCGCATCAGAAGCCGGCGTGAAGCCTTGGCCGGCGGCATGCCCCTATATAAATATTTGGCTAATCGGGCGCTGACAATTTTAGAGAATTTAGTCAGCGGTTACAATTTATCGGAATGGCATACCGGATTGCGGGCCTATAAGCGGCAGGTCCTATTGGAGATTAACTGGCAGCGGAATTCTGATAATTTTGTCTTTGATTCGGAAATGTTGTTTCAAATTGTGGCGAAAAAGTATCGTTTAGGCGAAGTTCCCGCGCCAGTCCGCTATTTTCCCGAAGCTTCTTCCCTTAATTTTTGGCGGAGTCTGCGTTATGGCTTAAGCACCGTCAGAGTGGCTATTCGTTATTTGTTCAATCCCGGCCATTTCCGCCGCTAAATTTATGAATAAATTTTCTCCGGCTATCAAAAAATTTTTTATTCCCGGTTGGCTCATGACCTGGCGGCCTTATTTTATTATTTTTATTCTGGCCTTCTTGCTTTACGGCCAAACTCTTTTTTTCAATTATACTTATTTGGACGATAACACTTTGATTTTGGATAAATATGAAGTGCTCAGTAATTTTAAAAATGTGCCCACGATTTTTTCCACCGACGCTTTTTTTTCCGGCAATAAATTTTATTATCGTCCTCTTTTGAACCTATCTTTCATGGTGGACGCGCAAATCGGCGGGCAGAAACCTTTCATTTATCATTTGGACGATATTTTTCTCCACTTTATCGCCGTGGGGTTGATTTTTCTGTTTTTTAAGAAGATTAAGCTCAAGACGCCCTTGGCTTTTTTCCTGGCCCTGGTCTTTTTAGTCCACCCCGCCTTAACGCAGGCGGTGGCCTGGCTGCCCGGCCGCAATGATTCTTTGCTGACTATTTTTGGGCTGCTGACTTTTTTTGTTTTTCAGCGTTTTTCCCGGAGCGGCAGCCTGGGAGCTTATTTGGGGTATCTGGCTCTTTTCTTTTTGACTCTCTTAACCAAGGAGACAGCCGTCTTATTGCCGATTTTAATTATTATATATTCCTGGACGATCGGACGGGAGGATAAACTTTCAAACCGCGATCGAGGACTGATTATTTTTGGTTCTTTGGCCGTCGGTTTCATCTGGTTTCTGCTGCGTCAGTTGGCCTTAGGTACCGATAAAGTTGGTTTAGCGGCGGCCTTGGTTTCTATCTTTAATAATTTGCCCGACGCCTTAATCATGAGCGGCAAGATGATCCTCCCTTTTAACTTAGCCGTCTTACCGGTGACGGCCGATTCTTCTTTTTGGCTGAGCTTAATCGCCTGGCCTTTAATCATTGGCGCCTTACTTTTTTCACGCCAGAAAAGAGGCGCTTATTTATGGTTCGGCGCGACCTGGTTTTTGATTTTTTTTCTGCCGCCTTTCTTAATTTCCAACGGTGCGCCTTATTTTTTGGAGCATCGTCTCTATTTGCCCCTGATCGGATTTTTAATAATCCTCGGGGAGATTGATTGGCTGAAAAACTTAAACTGGGAGCGGCGTAAAACAATGGTCGGAGCCGCCGTTATTTTAATGTTTCTGGCCCTTATTACGATGGTCCATAGCCGGCCCTTCCGCAACCCGCTAGTTTTTTGGCGGGCAGCGGTCAAGGAGTCGCCTCATTCGCCGTTAGCGCAGCGAAATTTGGGAGTGATGGAGTATTTCAGCGGTGATTTAACGAAAGCCGCCAATAATTATCGCGCGGCCTTGGTCTTGAATCCTAACGAACCGATGGTGCACAATAATTTAGGGGTGATCTATCTGGCGGAGAAGAATTCTTCGGCGGCCGCCGAAGAGTTTCAGCGGGAACTAGTGATCAATCCCGGTTATGATAAAGCCTTGCTTAATTTGGGCGATATCTATTATGCACAGGGCGATGCCGTTCAGGCGGCCAGCTATTGGCAGGCGGCCGAACGGGCCAATCCGGAAAATCCGGACGCCGCCACGCGCTTGAATAATCTGGAAAAAACGTTAAGATAGTATTATGTTTAAGAATATTTTTCGGCGCCAAATCAATAGTATTACGGTGGCCGCGACCTTAGTCGCTCTTTCTTCCTTAGCCTCGCGTTTTTTGGGCGTTTTCCGGGATCATATCTTAGCCGGTGAATTTGGCGCCTCCACCACCCTGGATATTTATTATGCCGCTTTTCGCGTTCCGGATTTAATTTATAATTTAATTATTTTAGGGGCCTTGTCCGCCGGGTTTATCCCGATTTTTACCAGTTTGATCCGAGACTTCAGCTGCGAACGGGGAACCGATTGCGACCCCCTGACCCATAATGGCCGGGCTTGGGACTTAGCCGCCAATGTTTTAAATATTTTATCTTTAGGGTTGATTTTTCTCTCAATCATCGGAATTATTTTTGCCAATCCGCTGATTCGTTTGATTACTCCGGGGTTTTCTCCGGCCGCTCAGAATCTGACCGCCGGTTTGACGCGGGTGATGTTTCTGTCACCCTTGTTTTTAGGCATTTCCGGAATTTTAGGCGGCATCTTGCAATCGTTTAAACGATTTTTAATGTATTCGCTGGCGCCGATTTTTTATAACTGCGGCATTATTATCGGTGCTTTATTTTTTGTGAATATTTGGGGCGCCTATGGCTTGGCTTACGGCGTTGTCTTGGGCGCTTTCTTACATATGCTCAGCCAGCTGCCCACGGTCTATCATTTGGGTTTCCGCTATCGTTTTAGAATCAATTGGCGTGACGCCAACACTTGGTTAATCGGCAAAATGATGGTGCCCCGTACTTTAAGCTTGGCGATTTCTCAAATTAATTTGGTGATTATCACGATTATCGCCTCCGGTCTATCGAGCGGCTCTTTATCAATTTTTAACCTGGCCAATAACTTGCAGTCTTTTCCGGTGGGCATTTTTGGCATTTCTTTCGCTATTGCCGCTTTTCCGGCGTTATCGGAATTCGCCTTTGATCGGGAAAAGCTGAAAGCTAATTTTTCCCAGACGATGCGGCAGATTTTGTTTTTTATTATACCGGCGACGGTGATTATTATTGCGCTCAGAGCGCAGATTGTCCGCGTTGTTTTAGGTAACGGCCGTTTCGACTGGGCTGATACGATTCTAACCATGAATACCCTGGGTTTTTTCGCCATCAGTCTTTTTGCGCAGGCTACTATTCCGCTCCTGGTCCGCGTTTTTTACGCGCGTCATAATTCCATTATTCCTTTTAGCATCGGGCTCGTCACCGTAGCGATTAATACCGTTTTGGCTCTGCTCTTGGCGCCGCGCATCGGCGTACCCGGTTTGGCCCTGGCTTTTTCCATTGATACTATTTTAAATTTCTTGTTATTGTGGATTTGGCTGTACTTTAAGGTCGGCGATCTGGGCCTGAAAGCTATTCTTAGAGCTGTTTTAAAATTTTGTGTAGCTTCGGTAGCCGCGGGATTGGCGACGCAGTTGTCTAAAGTCGTTATTTCGCCGTTTATCGATATGACCCGATTCAGCGGAGTTTTTGTCCAGCTGACCGGGGCGGCCTTGGCGGGCATCATCGCTTATGGCTTATTCTGCTATTTACTGCGCAGCGAAGAACTGTTAGGCTTCCTAAATGCTTTACACCATCGTTGGCCGTTTAAGAAAGTAAAGATTGACGATCAGGGCGAAGCGATGGGTATTTAAACTATATGAGAGAATTAAGTAAAATCAGAAATTTCTGCGTCATCGCGCACATTGATCACGGGAAATCCACTTTAGCCGATCGGATGCTGGAAATTACCGGGACAGTGGAGAAGCGGAAAATGAAGGAACAAATTTTAGATGGCATGGATATTGAGCGGGAGAGGGGAATCACCATTAAGCTCCAGCCGGTGACCATGAATTATCAGGGCTATCAGCTGAACTTGATTGATACGCCCGGTCATGTGGATTTTTCCTATGAAGTTTCGCGCTCTCTGGCCGCCGTGGAAACGGCGGTTCTTTTGGTTGACTGTACGCAGGGCATCCAGGCGCAAACCCTGGCTAATTTGTACTTGGCCTTAGAGCAGGACTTAACAATTATCCCGGTGGTAAATAAGATTGATTTGCCGGCGGCGGACGTCGCTAAGACCAAGCGGGAAATCGTTGAACTTTTAGGCTGTCAGGAAGAGGAAATTCTCAGTACTTCCGGCAAGACGGGCGAGGGTGTAGCCGAGGTTTTAGCTGCAGTCATCGCTAAGGGCAGTTCGCCCAAAGTACCAGTGGAATTAGCCGAGGCGGCCTGGCCGCGGGCTCTGATTTTCGATTCGAAGTATGATATTTATCGCGGCGTGGTGGCTTATGTCCGCGTTTTTAACGGGGCCATTAAAAAGGGCGATAAGATAAAGTTGCTGTTTACCGGGGCGGCCAGCGAAGCTCTGGATTGCGGCGTTTTTAAACCGGACTATTTGTCCACGGGCGAGTTAAAAGAGGGGGAAATCGGCTATATCGTAACCGGTTTCAAACAGGTGGCCGAGTGCCGCGTCGGCGATACGGTGACCGCCGGGGCCGGGGTGGCTAATAGTCAAGGACTGGCCCCCTTGCCGGGCTATAAAGAAGTGAAACCCATGGTTTTTGCCGGCATTTTTCCGCGCGAAGGCAATGATTTCAAGGAACTGCGCGAAGCCATGGAAAAATTAAAATTAAATGATGCCGCCTTAGCCTATGAACCGGAACATTCCGACGCTTTGGGCTTCGGTTTCCGCTGCGGCTTCCTGGGTCTTTTACATTTGGAAGTTTTTCAAGAACGTTTGCGCCGCGAATATAATTTGGATTTAATCGTGACTGTGCCGAGCGTGGCCTATAAGCTGGTCAAGAAGAACGGGGAAGAAACGATTATTCGCACGCCCCAGAAGATGCCGGATCCGACTATGGTGGAACTGATTGAAGAGCCTTGGGTTACATTGGATATTATTACCCCCAAAGTCTACATGGGTAATGTTATTAAATTGGCGCAAGGCAAAAGAGGAATTTATCGGAATACGGAATATATTTCTACGGCCGGCGATGACAGCCGCGTTTTGTTGCATTATGAAATTCCCTTGTCGGCGATTTTAACCGACTTTTATGATAAAATAAAAAGTGTTTCGGCTGGTTACGCCTCCATTAACTATGAATATTTGGATTATCGTCCGGCGGATGTGGTAAAAATGGATATTTTGGTGGCCGAAGAGATAATTGAGGCGCTGGCGACCATTGTTTACCGCGATGATGCCTTTCATCAGGGTCGGGAAGTGGTGGATATTTTGAAAGATAACCTGCCCCGGCAGATGTTCGCCGTCAAAATTCAAGCCGCCATTCACGGCAAGATAATCGCGGCCGAGAAACTGTCGGCTATGCGCAAGGACGTCACGGCTAAATTATACGGGGGCGATGTGACGCGCAAGAGAAAGCTCTTAGAGAAGCAGAAAAGAGGGAAGAAGAAAATGATGACGGCCGGGCGCGGCAGCGTGGAAATACCGCCGGATACTTTTGTTAAGATTTTAAAGCGTTAATATTTATTTATGAAAAGAAGGAAAGTCATTAAAGCGCTGTGGATTGTTCTATCGTTTATTGTGGTTCTTTCCATGGTTGCCTGGACGCTGGGTTCGGTTTTTTACTAAAAATTTATATATCCCAATGAAACAATGGCGGCTGGCTCCTAAAATTACGCCTGAATTCGTTAAGCAACACCCGGAATATGATCCGGTGCTTTTGCAATTGCTGTTCAACCGCGGTTTGAAGACCAAGGAAGAAATAAAGACTTTTTTAAACGATACTCTCGATCCGTCTTTGACTTTGTCGATCGGCGACGAGGGAAATAACGTTTTTTATAATCCTTTTTTGTTTCGTGATATGGAAGCGGCCGTAGCCTTGATTATCGAGCATATTAAAAAGGGCAATCGCCTGGTCGTTTACGGCGATTATGATGCCGACGGCGTGACCTCTTCGGTTATTCTTTTGGAAACTTTAAAAATTCTCCACGCGGAAGCCGAAGTTTATCTGCCCGATCGCGTTACCGAGGGTTATGGCTTGAACAAAACGGCCATTAACCAAATTGTGGAGCAGGGCTTTAAATTAATCATTACCGTGGATAACGGCATTGTTAATAAAGAGGAAATTGCCTATGCCCAGTCCAAGGGGGTGGCGGTTATTGTCACCGATCATCATGTTCTGCCTTTGCCCGGCGGCCTGCCGGACTGTCTGTATATTGATCCGGCTGATGCCACGGAAAAATACCCCTGGTCCTATCTGGCGGGCGTGGGCGTCGCCTTTAAACTGGTGTGCGCTCTCTTGGTTAAGGCGAATTTGCCGGCCAAACAGAAGCAATTGATTTTAGAAAAGAGCTTAGACTTGGTGGCGGTGGGCACAGTCGCCGATATGGTCAGCTTAATGGGCGAAAATCGTTTATTAGTTAAAAAGGGTTTGCAGATTTTGAATCAGAACAAACGCTTTGGCTTGAATGAATTGATTAAAGTCGCGAAAATAAACTCCGGCCGTCCCTTAGAGGCTTGGAATATCGGCTGGCAAATTGGACCGCGCCTCAATGCCGCCAGTCGGCTCGGTCATGCCAATAGCGCTTTTGCACTGCTCACTACCACCGACTTAGAAGAAGCCAGAAGTTTGGCCGCCGAACTTAATCAGCGGAATATCAGCCGGCAAGAAATAACTGAGGAAATAAGCCGGCAAGTGGAAGAACAGATTGATCCCAGTAATCTGCCACTCATTATTATCGGCGTGGCGCAAGAAGACCAATTTTGGAATGAAGGTGTTATTGGTTTAGTGGCCGGACGCATCGCGGAAAAGTATTATCGGCCGACTTTGATTATAACGCGTCTGGTGGAAGAAGCGGAATTTGATCCGAGGACCAAAAAATTAATTGCCAAGAAAGTGGCCTTCAAAGGTTCCGGCCGATCGGTGGAAGAATTTAATCTGATCGCCGCCGTCACCGCGGCCGCGGAATTTTTGGAAAAGCACGGCGGCCATCCTATGGCTTGCGGTTTTTCCCTCCAGGGCGAGGCCAATCTCGCGCAGTTTAAGAAAAAAATGCTGAAGATCGCCGCGGCCAGTCTTGATCCGACTGTTCTCACGCCGAAGCTTAAAATTGAAGCGGAAATAGAGTTCCCGGATCTTAGTCTAGACTTGGCGGGTCGGATAAATACTCTCGCTCCCTATGGCCAGAACAATCCCCAGCCGCGTTTAGTCAGTTATAATTTGCGGATTAATGATATCGTGACCATGGGCTATGATAATCAGCATATTAAACTGCGCTTATCGCCCGCGGTCGGCTCAGCCGTTTCTTTTTGGGCCATCGCTTTCAGCGGGGCCAGCGGCTATAAGGATTTTAAAGTGGGCGATTACGTGGATCTGGTCTATTATTTGGAAGTCAACGATTTCAATGGCCGGCGCGAAGCGCAACTCAAGATCGTGGACTTGAAAATAAATAAGAATAATTAAAACTATGAAACTGATTATATATACCGACGGCGGCGCCCGCGGCAACCCTGGCCCGGCCGGGATAGGTGTGGCTATCTATAACGAAGCGCGGGAAAAAGTGGCCGAACTTTCCCGTTTTTTGGGTGTAGCCACCAATAATCAAGCGGAGTATCGGGCAGTCATTGCGGCTCTGGAAAAAGCGCGGGCCATGGGCGCCGACGAACTGGAATTTTATTTGGACAGCGAACTGGTGGTCAAGCAATTAAACCGCGAATATAAAGTAAAAAACAAAGACTTGGCGCCTTTGTTTTTAATGATTCATAATTTATCTTTGTCTTTCCGGAAAATTACTTATACTCATGTTTTTCGGGAGCAGAACGAGGAAGCGGATCGGCTGGCGAACGAAGCGATGGATCGGGGGATTTAATTAGACAAAAGGAAATAAATTAAGTTTCAAAAAAGCCGCTAGTCTAGCGGCTTTTGTTATATTTGAAACAAAATCTTTTGACATTAGGGGCTAATTAACGATCTTATTTCATCCATGGGCAGACAGGGGCAGGCTTTATTGGCGGGGACTTCATAATGGCCAATAACATTTTGTCGGGGGATATGGTATTTAGCCTGGTAAATCTTAATTTCTCTAATCAAGGTATCGAGCTGGGTTTGGGTGATGGTGCTATTTTCAAGCGCTTGTTTTATGGTTTTATTGTTCCATTGGCTCTTATCATAACAGCCGGAATAAGAGATGCCGATACTTTTTGCGTTATAGCCGTTCAGAGCATGTGCCCCAACCGCCATTTCACCTCGGCCAACAACGAATTGTCCGCCTCTCTCAATGTAAAAATTATAGCCGATGGCCTGCCAGCCTAGGCTCTTATGATAGGCATCGACCTGATCTCGGGTAAGTAATCCGGCGGCCGTATGTAGAACAATGTATTGGGTCGTTTTTCGGTTGGGAATTCCTTTTCCCTCAGTCTGTTTTTCAGCCGAAGTGCTTTCCGGTTGTTCAGCCGTAATATTTTGTATTGATAGAGGTTTAAATTTGACTAAGTTGGGATTAATTTGGACCAGGATGATAAAGGAGGCGGCCAAGATAATTAATCCGGTTACACTACCGACAATTAGTTCCTTGGCTTGGGTTATTTTTCCGGCATCACCGCCGGAAATAAGCCATAACA
>Ga0209429_10000167_pt1 | contig 47080 bp, 40 predicted proteins | sample BarGraNGADG00212_3_FD_184493 | JGI IMG/M metagenome (GOLD analysis project Ga0209429, IMG submission 184493) | Arctic peat soil microbial communities from Barrow, Alaska - Barrow Graham LP Ref core NGADG0004-212 (SPAdes) (version 2) | ecosystem: Environmental > Terrestrial > Soil > Wetlands >... | reverse complement strand
TGTATCCCACAGGAATATATTAATTTTGTACAGGAACAAATCAACAATAGACCAAGAAAAAGATTCAATTACGAATCACCTAATTTTATGTTTAATCAAAAAGTTGCATTATCAACTTGAATTTTGCAATAATAAAAATGAGCCAATCCGTAAAGATCAGCTCATCTATAATGATTTATTGAAATATTTTTTTTAATATATGTGCTCTCCTAAAGCGATTTTCAATTTATACAAACTTACCGTATAATCAATTTTTGTTTTCAATAAAACCAGTTTACTTTCTGCTAAGGAAGTAAAACTATCTAACAAATCGAGGTTTGTTATTACACCGGCTTCAAAATTTGTTTCTGCCAAAGAATATGCTTGTTTTGCCTGTTCCAACTGCAATTCCGACTGAGTTACTTTTTTTAATGCTGACTGAGCATTGGCTTTGCTTTCCACAACCTCATTCGTTATATTTCTTCGTGTGAGTTCTGTTTCCTGTTGATTCCCTTCAATATCTGCATTTGCTTGAATTTTAATATATTTCGAACGGTTGGCATCAAAAATCGGAACTTTTAATCCTACACCCACAGCAAAATTAAGTTTGGGAACATCTTGCAAAAAATCATTGAAATAGCCATTTTTGACCCCACCTGAAGCGAAAAAATTCAATGATGGATTGTTCTGTACTTTTACCACATTCAAGCGTGATTGTGAAATGGCTACTTTTTGTTGGGCAATTTTCATTTCATTCCGATTGGCAAATGCAATATTACAAAGTGAATCGACTGATGGAATGAGCTTTGATATCAGCAATTCATTTTTAATGACAAGTTGCGTTCCCTGAGATTTTCCAAGATATGAATTTAATTGTCCTTTTTGAATCTGTAATGCAGTCTGTAAATCGGTTTTTTGATTTTCGATGGCTGAAATACGAACTTTTGTCGTTAATATATCATATTTTGTGGCCGATCCGGTAGAAGCCTTTTTTTCTACAAAATTCAAATGTTCTTTTAATGTTTTAAGCTCTTCATCCTTGATTATAATGGCTTCCTGAATAAATGCAATTGAATAAAAGTTAAACATTAAAGCCAATGATAAGCGTTGTTTTATTTGAGTTACCGACAATTTCGCAATTTCTTTGTTTTGCTCATTCAATGCAACACTTTTAGTTGTTTTACCAAAATCATAAATGTTTTCGTTAACTGAAATAGCCGCAGAATAAACATCTTCGGGATATAACTGTAATATTCTGTTTACGTCTCCGATAGGCATTGTAATTGAAGTTGTCGGACATAAACGTGTGTAGGAAGTAGCGAAATTAACATCGGGAAGATAAGCCGTTTTTGTAAGGTCTATTTTTGCATTTTCCGATTGGATGTCTTTTTCGGCTTTTTTAAGTGACGGGTAATTATTTATTACTGAATTTATTATGTTGGAAAGAGTCAAAGAATCACCAACAACTTGTTTGTCAATATTCTGCCCTTGAATCGCCATAAGTGGTAATAGAAGCAACGCTATTGAGAGTTTATAAATTGATTTCATATTCTTGAATTTATTGCCCGAACTCCCTAAGGGAGCTTAAAGAGCAGATGTAAATTTTATTCGATTATTTCTACATGGGGTTTTAAGTCCCCTTTCGACTGATTTATTTGACTTTTTCTTTTCGATTTCAGCAATAAAATAGGAATAAATCCTAACATAGTTATTAACGCAGCAATTAAAAAGTCATCGTCAATGCCCTGAATATAAGCTTGCGAACTAACATTCGACATCAACATACTCTGGCCTTGTTTCATTGCTGTGGCAAATGAACCTCCACCGTGTTGCTGTATATAATAAGCCATATTTCTTGTTGCACTTTGAAATGCCTGCGAACCGGCTTGAACCGCTCCACCATACATTTGAGCATGAAAATTGACGCGCGACGTTAACAAGGTACTTAACAATGCAACACCGAGACTTCCTCCAATTTGACGAACCGTATTTGTTATACTCGCAGCCTGCGCCATCTTATCGTGTGCAATGGTTGACAAGGAGAACGAACTCAAAGGAGTAAAAATCATTCCCATGCCAAAACCTCTGAGATAGAGAGTTGTCATAATAAACGAATGTTCCGAGAGAAACGACAAATTTGAGTTCAAATAAAAACTAAACACCAATAAACCGACACCAGCCAAAATAGGAATTCTCGGGTTCAGCTTATCTGAAAATATACCGGACAAAGGTGCCATTACGCCTTGAATAATACCCACCGGCAAGAAAACAGCTCCAGACTGCAAAGCCGTGTAACCAAGTGAATTTTGCAAATAAAGCGGTAACAAAAATGTACTACCGAACATACCTATACTGAATACCAGCATCAATAAGTTACTCATTCCGAAATTGCGATTCACTAACAGGTGTAAGTCGAGTAACGGATTCTTTGTGGTTAGTTCATGGGTAAGAAAAACTGCCAGTGCTACACCCGAAATGGCGAAACAAGCCAAAATGTATGGAGCTGACCAGCCGGCGGAATTGGTTGCTGCATTTCCTTCTGAAAGTGCGAAAAGCAATACCGGCAAGAAAATAATAACCGAAATAAAGCCGATATAGTCGAATTTCCGTGCATTAGGACTGACAAATTCCCGCTGAATTACCACAGTAAAGAACAAGGCCAAAATACCGACCGGTACATTGACGTCAAAAATGAGTTGCCAACTGAAATTATCCACCAGATAACCGCCAATTAGCGGTCCAAATGATACGGAAGCTGCAGAGGCTATGGACCAGAACCCAAGTGCCAAACCACGTTGATTATAAGGAAATTCCCTGATAATAATGGCCATTCCGAGTGGTTGGATCATTCCGGCACCCAATCCCTGAATAATACGCGACATTATAAGCGTATTTTCGTCGTTGGACATACCGCATAAGAACGAACCGAATGTAAAGAGAAACAATCCCCAGAAATAGACCCGTTTATAACCAAACTTATCCGCCAACCAGCCTGAAGTGGGCAACATGACGGCCATGGCAAGCATGTAAGCCGTAATCACCCATTGAATGGTAGAAAGTCCCACGCCGAAAGATGACATAATTTTGGGAAGACTCACATTGACAATGGTACTGTCGAGCACCGCCATAAATGTACCCAACATGACATTAGCCAACACAAACCATTTGTAAAATTTACTTTTCGGGTGATAAACTGAATCGCTATTTCGAATTTTGCGGCGAAATCTATGTGTATGTGTTATTTTCCGCATTATTACTTGATAATTTTAACAACAGCAGACATACCTGTCAATAAATTGAACGACGACAATTTTTGTCCGCCTTCTGTTCCGTCAATCGAAATTTTAATTGCCACGCGTTGCGTCACTTTGGTGAAATTTCCCGAAGCATTGTTGGGCGGAATTAGCGAAAATTGCGAAGCGGTCGTTGAAGACATCGTAAATATTTTACCGGTGAATATCACGTTGGGATAAGTGTCCAGCGAAATTTTAGCTTTTTGACCGAGGTGCAGAGTTTCCATTTTTGTTTCTTCCAAATAAACGAGTATCCAGAATTTGGTATTGTTATTTATGGTGTAGATTGATTGACCGGGTTGCGTAATATCACCCGGAAGCAACCAACGTTTAGCTATAACACCATCCACCGGTGCATGTAACCGTGTGTTGTTGAGCTGAGTAGAAATCACACCAATTTGTGCCTGAGCACCTACAATGGCTGTTTCGGCACTTATAATCATCGTTTTCGAAACCACCAACTGCGCTTTCGCCGCTTCCAATTGAGCCTGAGCCGTTTCTTGTGTTTTTTTTAAGTGGTCGAATTGTTCTTTCGTGATAACACCACCAGCAAATTGAAGATTTGCACGATCAAAATCTTCTTTCGATTTTTCAAGTCCAATTTGCAAGACTTTGATGTTTTTCTCATCAAATTGATATTTGGCTTCTGTCTGAGCTTTATTAGCTTGAGTTTGCGCTTTAGCCGCAATTACCTGTTGTTTTTGTGCCAATAGATCTACACTATCTAACTCAGCCAACAGTTGTCCTTGTTTTACCGAATCGCCTTCTTGCGCATAAAGCCGGCTGATGCGACCCATAATTTTCGGACTCACCGAGATATTATCCGATGCCACTACTGCATCATCCGTTTTTATGTAACTCGAATAATCTTTGTACCAATAAATTCCACCGATTATCACTATCAAAATAACTACCGAGAGCGGAATGTAAATTTTCCAATCTTTTTTTGCCTTATTCATATTCGTAAATGTTATATTTTGCCTTCTGAAATATTGTTAATATGTAATAATTATTTGTTTATTCCGATTTACAACAAGTTCCAGATGTTTTTGTTCTGTCCATATCAATTGTCATTAAAATTTCTTTCACTTGAAGCGAAGCAACTGATAATTTTTCGAGTGTTTCGTTATCTAACAATTCCAGTTTATGACGCATCTCCTCACTTATTGACTGTTTAATGTCATTAAAATCTTCAATACCTTTTGGAGTAATCCTGATATTGATAATCCGTCTGTCGGCAGGATCGAAAAACCGTTCAACCATATTTTCAACAATCAGCTTATCAATCTGATTGGTAACATGTGGTTTCGGCATTGCCAATTTGCAACCAATTTCGGACATGGATAATTTTTCATAATGCGTTAATACGCCCAACACATAAAGCGAACCCGGATTCAGATTGGTTTTATGCCGAATAGAGCGGGTGAAGGTTTTTGATAGTAATGGATGAATTGAAATTAGATTTTCGATGACTGAATCAATAGAAATGGTATTGTTTTCTGACATGGTTATAAAACTATAATTGTTCATTTTAAAAATGGTTACAAAAGTATAACTATTTATTGACTTTAATTGTTCATTTTATTGTAATTACATTTCTTTATTGAATCAGTAGAAAAATTTCTACAGGATGAGACACTTTCTAATGATGTGCGAAAAAAAATCCTTCCATCCTCATATTTAATGTAATACCAACTGTACATATAAAACAGTCCAATCTGTTTTATATGTCTACTGTTGTTAATGCCGATGCATACAAACAAATCGGACAATAAGACGAAGTCGAAATTGGGCTATATTGTTTGTGCAATCGGTATAAAAATGTTGACTCACAGAATAAGTGTGAATTATACAAATTTTTAAAAATAAAATACAACAATTTATCCCGCTACACATATTAATTTTGCACTGGAATCACAAGTACAATAAATAAATTAACAAGTGAAAAAGATAATCATATTAATCGTTAGTATTCTCTTGTTTTCAGCAACTTATGCAACCTGTATTTCAGGTAAAAATTTATGTTATGATAAAATTTATATCATTCCATCAATAACTAAAACTGAAATTTCAAAAACAGACAGTATAAAAAATGTTGACAAGAAAAATGTAATTGAAAAGGTGGTTCATGAAGTTTTTACGAATTACTATGATTCTATTAAGTCACTTAGAAAAGATTACAGTACGATAAGTGTAATGAGCTATATTAACACTTACATAAAGAAGCAAAATGACACCATTGAATCAAGAATTTCAAATAAATCCTACATACACCGTTTTGCAGCAACTGAAAAATTATGGATTGATACTGATTTTTCGGAAGTTGCAGCTTTAATAAAAGTGCGAACGTTAGATCGCATAAAGGAAATATCAGAAGATGTTGATCGTAAAGTTCTAAATGTATTAAATACAATCACAAATGACAAAGAACTTCTACTTGAGAAAGAAGTAAGAGAAGAAATTAAAGAGTAAAAGCTCCTCACACTTTTGTTTGGGAGTAATGTAAAGTTAGTCTACAGAACTGTTCTATAAATGGTTTCAGGCTCTCCTTTATATTAAAATTAAAAAACAGGCTAACAAAATGGTCAGCCTGTTAAGTCTTTTTAGTAAAACAGTAAAAACGGGTTTCAATCTCTACAATCCAAATTCGGCTTTGATTTCGACTACTTTATCTGTTTTTTCCCAGGTAAAGAGTTCCACCGTACGGCTGATTTCAGCACCGTTGCCATCCTTAAAAGTTTTTGTAACTTCAATTGGTGTGCGTCCCACGTGACCGTAAGAAGCAGTTTCCTCGTAAATCGGATTACGCAGTTTTAGCCTTTCTTCAATGGCTTTTGGACGCATATCGAACAATTTTCCGATTTTGGTGGCAATTTCGGCGTCGCTAAGTTTCACTTTAGCAGTTTGGTACGTGTTTACATATAAGTTCATAGGTTCTGCCACACCGATAGCATAAGCCACTTGCACCAGAACTTCGGTCGCAAGACCTGCTGCTACAATGTTTTTTGCAATATGACGAGCTGCATACGCTGCCGAGCGGTCAACTTTTGAAGGATCTTTTCCCGAAAAAGCACCACCACCGTGAGCACCTTTTCCACCGTAAGTATCCACGATAATTTTACGTCCGGTTAAACCGGTATCGCCGTGCGGTCCGCCGATTACAAATTTTCCGGTTGGGTTCACATGCAACACGTAATCATCTCTGAACATTTGTGCAAACTGAACGTCCAATGCTTTTACACGTGGAATCAAAATGTTTTTCACATCTTCGCGAATAATGGCCAACATTTCTTCGTCAGCCTCATACTGTGTTTTTGTAGTCGAAGGTTTAATAAAATCATCATGTTGCGTTGACACAACGATGGTGTTTACTTTTACCGGTTTATTATTGTCGTCGTATTCAATGGTTACCTGCGATTTAGAGTCCGGGCGGAGGTAAGTCATCACTTTCCCTTCGCGACGAATGGCTGCCAGTTCTTCCACCAATGCATGCGATAAATCGAGAGCAATCGGCATCAGGTTTTTGGTTTCGTTAGTTGCGTAACCGAACATCATTCCTTGATCGCCTGCACCTTGATTCATTGGATCTTCGCGTTCTACACCACGGTTTATATCACCGGATTGCTCGTGCAAGGCCGAGAAAATTCCACAAGCATTCCCGTCGAACATGTATTCGCTTTTGGTATAACCAATGCGATTAATCACGCGACGCGCGACCGATTGTACATCGATATAAGCTGATGATTTTACTTCGCCTGCCAACACTACTTGTCCTGTAGTTACCAAAGTTTCGAAAGCCACTTTTGAGTCTTTGTCTAATGCCAGAAAGTTGTCCAGAATTGCATCTGAAATTTGATCGGCTACTTTGTCAGGATGACCTTCTGACACCGATTCGGATGAAAATAAATATCCCATTTTGATTTACAATTTAAACATTTACAATTCCCAATTTCGTTCATACCGAACGAATAATAGTATTGCAAAATGATTGGTTTAATGATTTACAAGTTATTGTTGAATGCTAAGCAAACAAAAAAGCGGGAAGAATGTTTTTGGAGGACTTTGTTTAGGGCAGAAAGGGTTTGCGGTTTAGCATTTTTTTTCTGTGGTTGCAAGCAGTCCAAATCTCTCCACATTTTTTTTATTTTACAAAAGTACGGATTCCATTTTGATTAGCAAAACAATCAAAAATATTTAACCATTCAGTAGTTATCAATAAAATTAAATTGATTGTCATCCAACCATTTGCAAAGATAAAAAAAAGAGATATAATTTTTTACATCTCTTTTCTTGAACCTATTTGTCAAATGCTTTACATTAATTTGCAGGAGCAATTAATTTATATCCTTTGCCATGAATATTAACAATATTAAGTCTTGGATCAGCACTTAATAATTTGCGCAGTTTGCAAAGATAAACATCCATGCTTCTGCCATTGAAATAGTTGTTTTCTTCCCAGATTGATTCCAACAAATATTTACGTTCTAACAAAACATTTGTATTAGCAGATAACATAATTAGCAAATGTAATTCTTTGTTAGTCAGTTTTTTCGAATCTCCCTTAATGGTAAGAAGTCGTTTCTGAACATCAATTGTAAAAGCTCCAACCGTATAAATTGGCACTTTCAATAACTTGTCGAGAATTTTGTTTTCGTTTTCCATTTTTTTGAATTTTAAGAATTAATAGATATAGTGAACATACATTTTTTCTTGTCTTTTTAAACATTCGTTGATAATGAATTAACAAAAGTACAGTAAAAAAGTTCAAAATCCAACTATCAAAAATATTTTTTTTAAAAATATTATTTATTAACTGTGCTTTTTATTGTTTTTGAAATAAAAAATCATAAATAATATATGGTTAAAATCATGTATATCAATCACGTATATTGTTTCTGAAGAGAAAGAATACAAAACGTTAAATATTGTTTTTTTGAAAAAAAAAGAAATAACACTAATTCATTTAATAGCTTTAACGGTATCGTTTGTGAAATCTGTATTTAAAATTGATTTAATATGGCAAAAAATAGTTGATAATTTTGTCAAGAAGTGGTGGTAAATTTATCTCGAAGTTGAAGAAGGCGTAAATACTTGGAAAGCAATGTGCCAGCAATAGATTTCAGATAATATGTAAACGAAGTAGGATTTTTACTTGTCTTTTTCTCCTTGCCGGTAATATTACATGGTTAAGAAAACTCTTTTATGCTTTCATTTACAAATTCCAAAATCCTATCTTCCTTTTCCGGATAAAACCACTTAATTTCTTTATCCCGATTAAACCAAGTCAGTTGACGCTTGGCATAATGACGCGAATCTTGCTTAATCATATTGACCGCAAAGTCCAACGTCCAGTTTCCATCGATATATTCGTAAAGTTCTTTGTATCCAACTGTATTCAACGTATTTAAATGTCGGTATTCATAAAACCGTGTTGCTTCTTCGAGCAAACCTTTCTCTATCATTTCATCCACTCGGGCATTAATTCGGTAGTAGAGTTCCTGTCGTTGTAGGTTTAAACCGATTTTCAAAATATTAAAAGGGCGAGTTTTGCGTTGTCCGGTTCTTAGTTGAGAATAGGGTTTTCCGATCATACTACAAATTTCGAGTGCATGAATAATCCTTTTAGGATTCTGTAAATCAACTTCGTCAAAGTGCTTTGGATCAAGCTGTTTTAGTTTGTTTTGAATAAACTCCAATCCAAAATCAGCAAATTGTTTTTGCCAAAAAACACGAGTTTCATTATCTACTGTCGGAATATCATCCATGCCGTTACAAATCGCATCGATATACATCATCGAGCCTCCAACCAGCAAAACAACATCATGTTTTAGAAATAGCTTATCCAACAATTCTATAACATCTAGCTCATATTGTCCTGCATTGTATTCCTCAAAAATAGAATGTGAACCAATAAAATAATGCGTTACCCGACTTAATTGCTCAACAGTTGGTGCAGCTGTTCCAATCTTCAATTCCCTGTAAAATTGTCTTGAATCCGACGAAACAATCGGACAACCAAAATGTTCTGCAAGTCGCAAACTGATATTGGTTTTTCCAACTCCTGTAGGCCCTAAAATGACGAGTAAAGTCTTATTTCTTTGGTGGTTAATTGGTTGAGGTTGGCAATGATCGGCATCTTGCATTTTTCAAAAAATTAGGAGTTAAAAAGCAACAATTTATCACAAATAAAAAAACAGAAAATAACAAGTTTTATTTTCTGTTTTAGGAAATAATTTATAAATTGTAAATTTAAATCAGAATATATATCGCAGACTTATACCTGAAAAACAAGATATTCAAACTCGTAACTAAATCAAAATTTCGGATCTTCAGAAAACAAACTGCTGTCATCAAAATTCATTTCACCAAATCCTTCTTTGTCAAGCTCATCCAATTCATAATCTTCGTCACCGTAAAAATTTTCGTCCAAATTAGTTTTTGGAGTTACCGATAATCCTTCGTCAGCCTTTATTTGCTCCGGCGGATTTCCTTCAGACCTAACACAAATCGGTTTATCCTGATTTTTTCTCGGAACAATTTCAGTTAACTCCATGAAAAACGCTCTATCTGACATTATATCAAACACATAGAGTAATTTTTGGTTTTCATCAGATATTAAATCTTCCAGTTTTGTTCTATCCATTATGAGATTATCGTATTCCGAACTCGATTCCATTTCAACCAAAGTAACTTCTTGCCCTTTTTCCCAATCGTCAGAACACAAAAAGAATGATGTCATCTGATTCTTCTCAAAATTCACCGAATCAAGAATTGAGTTGTGCAAGTCGAAGAAAGTTGCTTCTGGATCTATTGCAATTACCCTTACAAAATTATCTATCTCATCGGATAGTATTGTGAATTTATAAACCATGTCTGTCTTTTTTATTTCGGTTGTAAAAATACAACATTTTTTTTATTGACATCGAATTTGATTAAACAAATTTCAGCATAATAAGCAATAATATCTTCAAAAAAACAATCCATCTCGCTGATTTACTTCTACTTATTTTACTTTATTAAATAATTGGAAAAAATTTTGGTCAAAGAGTTCTTTACATAAAAAAAACTGCAATTCTCATGCAGCTTTCTTCAAATCTTTTAATTTTCAATATGTTATTATATCTTGAGCTTTTCTTCAATTTCCCGTACACTAGATCGGAAATTCTTATCGCAATCCATTAAATCGTTAACAATTTTACAGGCATGCAATACAGTTGTATGATCTCGTTGACCTATTGTATTTCCAATTGACGACAATGAACTTTTTGTCAACTGTTTTGATAAATACATGGCAATCTGACGAGCCTGAACTACTTCGCGTTTTCTGCTTTTGGTTGAAATTGCATCAACCGTGAGTGAAAAATACTCACAAACAACATCGCGAATTCTTTCAACAGTATTCACTTTACGTGTTATATTTACAATTCGGCTGATTATTTTTTCAGCTAACGTAACATCAATAGGCATATTTGCCAGGGTTGAATGAGCAAGAAGTGACACGAGAACTCCTTCTAAATCTCGAACATTATCAACAACATGTTCTGCTATAAAATTTATAACTTCTTCAGAAATTTCCAACCCATCACGGTAGATTTTACTTTGAAGTATGGATTTACGTAAATCAAAATCCGGTTTTTCGATTTCGGCTGACAAACCCCATTTGAAACGAGTAAGCAAACGCTGTTCTAATCCAACAATAACGATTGGAGATTTATCAGACGTTAAAATCAATTGTTTTCCGCTTTGATGTAAGTGATTAAAAATATGGAAAAAGGTATTTTGTGTACCGGTTTTCCCCGCAAAATCATGTATGTCATCTACTATCAATACGTCAATAGTTTGATAGAAATTCAAAAAATCATTTTGCGTATTACTTCGTACAGCATCAGTATATTGTATCTGGAAAGTATTAGCTGAAACGTACAATACGCGTTTTTCTGGATGTAATTGTTTCGTTAGTACACCAATAGCATTTGCTAAATGAGTTTTGCCTACCCCCGACTGACCATAAATGAATAAGGGATTAAAAATATTTTTACCGGGTTCATTCCCAATGCTGATACCGGCTGTACGAGCCAATTTATTGCTATTTCCCTCAATCAGATTATTAAAATTATAAGCGGGATTCAGTTGTGGATCAATTTCGGGCAATTGAGGTTTATTATACGGGCTAATGTAATTTGAGGCATACGAGATTGACTTTGTTTTCGATTGTTCGCCGTTACTTGGAATTTGAGTACCTTTTCCGTTCGACCTATCAATCATTACGCGATATTCAAGTCGAGTTCCAACTCCCACTTCTCGATATAGAGTCTTCCTCAATAAATCAATGTATTTCTCTTCGATGTATTCAACGAAAAACTGGCTTGGAACCTGCAATACAAATATGTTATTTTCGTATTTTAGAGAAACTATTGGAGCAAACCAGGTATTAAATGACGCTTCGCTGATATTGTCTTTTATAACGTTCAGACAGCGGTTCCATAATTGATCGTGATTATTCGACATCGTTTGATAATTTCAAAAAAAATAGATTTGGTTAGTAATGACAATAAATAAAAGAAGGGCATTAATTAAACACTTTTTAAGAGGCTATTTTCAACCATACAAAATTCCAAAACTTTTCTGATATAAAAAAATCAATTATTTTTTTGCATATATTTTAAGATTTCAATATTTTTAATATCAGAGCTTTAAGTTTATGCGTTGATTTACAGATAATTATATGAAATAGTTTTGCAATATCATTGATTTTAAAGCTATTGACAGTTTGAAAGCAATATTGGAATGATCTAAGAAAAAAAAACCGAAACTCTTGTTTTCAAAAGGTTTCGGCTGTGAAAATTATTAAATGAAATTATTTTTATATCAATTTACTATTTAGAATCAATGTAAATAATATCGTTAATTTGTTTTACTTCCAAAAAGAGAAAATTGTACATATCGTTTAGGATTTTTCTGCAAATCAATTAGTAATTTATCAGAATTCGCAGCAGTATTCGACAAGTTGATATACAATTCTTTATTATTCAAAAGCATACCAATTGTCCCCTCCGAACTGTTCATCTTATCTGTAATCAGATTCAGGTTAGCAATGGTATGATTAATGCTCGCAAATGTAGCAGCATAATCGATTTTCTTCAGGTTCCCACTAATCAGCTTGAAATCGGAAGTAAGAACATTTACATCCCCTAGAATTCGAGGGACATCGTTATTCATCATTTTCTTTAACTGCGAAGAGCTGACCGCCAAATCGGCAGTACTATGTTCAATTGAAGCTAAACTTTTGTTAAGGTTTTTATTTTCTACTAACACGCGAACCGAACGAATAAGCGAATCAGCCTGAGTGGAAATACCCTCAATTTTAGGCATTAAATCGCCCGAAAGCTGAGCCATTAGCCCTATACCAACTTTCGACTCGATGGTGTCGCCGGGTTGATGCATAATTTGAGAAGCAATAATCGGTTCAAATATGAGCTGAATCGCTTTTCCGCCCATCAAACCATCGTCGTACAATTCAATTTTTGTTCCCTTGGGAAGTTTTATTTCTTTAGAAACGGATATTTTTATAACAAACGACTCCTTTTTAGAAAAATCATAAACGACTTTTTCTACTTGACCAACTTTAAAGCCCTTGATATAAACCGGACTCGATGGAACCAATCCCCCAATATTTTCATAACGACCGTAATAGTAGATTACCGGTGAAAATATATCAATTCCTTTCAAGAAATTCAATCCAAAATATAAGACAAAAATAGCAACTATAGCCATTAGTCCAACCTTAACTTCGCGCGTGAAATAGTTTCTTTTCATTCTGATTATTATATTGATAATAAAGATTTTATAAAAAATATATCCATCATTTTATTGTTTTTAATGCTTCTTTTGCTGAGATTTTCTGGTCGCCAACAAACGCGATTATAAAAGCATTGGGAAATTTCGAAAGTATTTTATTTCTAATATTTTCAATTTTCTGATAGTCAGTTTCGGCACCTATCGTGTATTTATTCAATCCTTTTTCCATAAAATAATCAACATTTTTAATTCCTTTAAAATCGGGGGCATTCGGTTTAACAGTTTTTTTCGAGGCAAAAAGCTGTACTTTAAATATCGGTGACTGAACTATCTTATTCTCTGTCACAGTTACAATTACCGGCGTTTGTTTTGTTGAAATAATTTTTATAACTGTATCAGCAACACGATTTTGTTGTGTATTAACAACAAGTTTTTTAGGCGTTTCTTCAGCAGCTCTTGCAACCTGAAGTTGCTTATGTTCTTCGACTTTGATCTTTTGGTCTATTTTTTTTACATCTGAAGTCTGAATACCCGATTTTTTGTCATGAACTCTTTTATAGTCCACAAAAGCATTGAAAATTGCTGTTGCCATTTCTTTTTGTCCCTGATTAGATGATAAATATCGTTCTTCCGAAGGATTTGAAAGAAATCCTACTTCAACCAACACACTTGGACAGGCAGAACGGTGTAAAACCCAAAATCCGGCCTGTCGTACCCCACGATCAGAACGGTTACAATAACTGAGAAATTGTTTTTGAATAGTTGAAGCAAAATCAACACTTCTATCAATATATTTATCCTGCATAAATTCGAACATTATATACGAATCGACAGAATTTGGATCAAATCCATGATACTTGGTTTTATAATTTTCTTCGAGTGTAATAACTGAGTTTTCACGCATAGCCACATCCAGATTAGCTTTTGTTTTGGCAAGACCGAGCGTAAAAGTTTCGGCACCATAAGCCGAAGGACTAGGTGCAGCATTAGTATGAATACAAATGAATAAATCTGCATGATGATTATTTACTACATCAGCTCGTTCCTGCAAAGTCAGGTATTTATCTGTTTTACGGGTGTAAACAACCTTAACATCTTTAAAATTTTGTTCAATTATCGTTCCCAAATCAAGCGTTATGGATAGATTTATATCCTTTTCGCGCATAATATCACCCATTGCACCCGGATCATGGCCTCCATGTCCAGCATCAAGAACTACAGTAAATCTGACATCCTGAGCATTGGCAGATAAAGAGACACAAATTCCCAGTACTAAAATATAGTACTGAAAAACAGCAAAATACTTTTTTATTAATCGCATATAAATTCCATTGAAAGAAAAGGAATCGGTTTGTTTTATTTGTGCAAAAGTAATGTTTTTATCTAATTTCTAATGCGAAAGAATGGAGTAAATTTTCAAATTATTCATAAAAAAAAGATATAACTAAATGAGACTACCTTTTTTTCATTAAATTTGCATCCTAATTTAGAAATCCAGAAACCAAACGGATGCAAATCTGTAACCGATTATATTTCAGCAAAGCATTTTTGTTCTTGCCTTTATTTTTATGGTTCGCTTTACCTTTTTGTGGGTTCAGCCAATCTAAAGGTACATCTTCAAAAAAAGATACTTTATTGCAAAAAAATGATTCAATTGTAGCTTCTGCTACGAAAAATTCAAATCTAATTGATGCCGAAATAGTTTACAGTGCTCAGGATTCAGTCGTTTTTTTGGGTAATGGAACGGGTATCCTTTACGGAAAATCTGACATTAAGTATAAGAATATCAATTTAAAAGCTGAATTTGTTCGCATAAAAATGGATAGCAGCACGGTTTTTGCCAAAGGTAAAACCGACAGCTTAGGCAAAAAAATCGGAGAACCTGTTTTTTCTGAAAATAAAACAGAATATAATTCCAAAGAACTTACCTACAATTTAAAAACAAAAAAAGGATATATTCGTCAAGGTCTAACCAAGCAGGGTGAAGGTTATGTAATCAGTGACAAAACGAAAAAGACAAGCTCTGAAATTCTATGTATGACCGATGGAAAATATACCACTTGCGACAATCATGACCACCCCGATTTTTACCTTGATTTGACTCGGGGTAAGGTGAAACCAGGAAGTTATATTGTTACAGGACCTGCTTATCTTGTCATCGAAGATGTTCCATTGCCAATTGCCGTTCCATTTGGATTCTTCCCATTTACCGATAAATATTCTTCTGGAATTTTAATGCCAACTTTTCAGGATGAACTGACTCGTGGTTTTGGGTTAACGAATGGCGGTTATTATTTTGCAATAAATGATTACGCCGAATTGGAATTGCGCGGTGACGTTTACACAAAAGGAACTTGGGCTGTTACAGCCACTTCCACGTACCTCAAACGCTATAAATATAGAGGGAATCTTAGTGTTAGTTACCGAGAAGATGTGATAGGTGAAAAAGATTTGCCCGACTATAGCAAATCCAACAATATGAGTATCAGGTGGTCGCATTCACAAGACACTAAAGCAAATCCGTTTTTCAATTTTTCGTCGAGCGTTAATTTTTCAACAAGTGGATACAACCGCAGTAATATTGACAGTTATTATAACCCGAATTTAAACTCAGAAAACACTAAAAGTTCAAGTGTCTCATTTACACAACGTTTTCCGGACAGTCCGTTCAACATTTCGGGAAGTATGCTGATTAACCAACGTACAAAAGATTCGACCATTAGCTTGACACTTCCAAACATCAATGTTTCAATGAGCAGAATTTTTCCTTTTAAACGAAAAAATGCAGTTGGGAAAGAGCGGTGGTACGAAAAAATCTCTATGTCATATACAGGGACATTAGAAAATAGTATTGACACCAAAGAAAATAAATTATTGACTTCGTCTTTTACGCGTGATTGGAGAAACAGCATGAAACATAACATTCCAATTAGTGCAACTTTCGATTTATTTAAATACATAAATATATCTCCAACAATTAATTACTCTGAACGTTGGTATCTCCAATCGGTAAATAAGACATGGGACAATACAAGACAAAAAGAAAAAACAGATACAGTTTCAGGGTTCAACCGGGTTTACGATTTTAATATGGGTGTGTCGGCATCCACCAAACTTTACGGATTTTATACACCAATCAGAGCACTTTTCGGTTATAAAGTTGAAAAAATTCGCCACGTTTTAACACCAACTATCGGATTCAGCTATATGCCAAATTTTGGAGACTCGATGTGGGGATTTTATGGAACTTACACACAATCGATTGTGGATAAAACTAATCCTTTAGTTCAACATGATGAAGAGGTTCAATACTCTCATTACTTAAACGACTTTCCCAATAAGGTAAAACAAGGGAATATTAATTTTCAGTTAAGCAATAATGTAGAAATGAAAGTACGAAACGATAAAGACACAACAGGTACGAAACCATTCAATATAATCAGTTTAATTGATAATTTTTCCGTAAGTGGTTCTTATAATATGGCAGTAGACTCTATGAAATGGTCTGTTTTCAGCACAAATCTCCGGATAAAATTAACAAAAAATTACACCTTGAGTTTAAGTGGTTCATTTGATCCTTACATGTATGGATTAAACAGTTCCGGATATCCGGTCAGAATTAATAAGTTACGTTGGGATAATGGAGGATTTCCACGTTTTTTAGGAACCAGCACGTCATATAGTTATACGCTTAATAACGATACTTTTAAGAAAAAGGAGACTACAACAAAGGAAAAAAATACCAATGGTGGTTTGAATGATAAAATATCAACTAAAACCGATACAAATTCTACCAACCTACCCGTCAAAAATGATCAAAACGATCAGAAAAAAGTAGATAATGATGCAGATGGTTATCAAAAAGTTACAATTCCATGGGATATAAGTGTTAATTATTCGATAAATTATGGGAATACTGCCGTTTTCGACAAATCAAAAATGGAATATGAAATGGGCTTTACTCATAATTTAAGTGTTTCGGGTCATGTTTCATTAACAAAAAATTGGAATATTTCTGCAACCACTTCCTATGATTTTAAAGCAAATCAATTTACTTACACCAATGTAAACGTTACCAGAAACTTGCATTGTTGGACCATGTCGGGAAGTATAGTTCCTTTCGGACTATTTAAATCGTACACATTTCGTATCGGCGTGAACTCCAGTATGCTTAAGGATTTGAAATACGACAAACAAAGCGGTTATGGCACAACGAACGTTACCTGGTATTAAATCTATTTCATTTAACATTTTACAATGAACAATTTCATTTGAAAAACAATTATAGACTGATTAATATAAACATGCAATAATAATTTTAAACCAAATAAATAAAAAATGAAAATTACAGCAAACAAAGCAGTTTCGGCAGAATACGAATTGTATGTAGATGGCGAAACAGAAGGAGAATTAGAATTGATGGAAAAAGCCACTGTTCATGAACCAATGAGTTTTATTTACGGTGTAGGCATGATGCTTCCCAAATTTGAAGAAAACTTGTTTGGGATGCAGGCCGGTGACAAATTTGATTTCATAATTAATACTGAAGATGCTTACGGTCTTTATGATGACGAAAGCGTTTTAGATCTAGATCGTACTATTTTTGAAATTGATGGTAAACTTGACGAAGAAATGATTTTCGAAGGCAATGTAGTTCCGTTAATGGATAGCGAAGGAAACCGTATCAATGCTCAGGTTGTAACAATTACCGACAATCATGTTAAAGTTGATTTAAACCACCCATTAGCAGGTGAAAATCTACACTTCAAAGGTTCAGTTCTTGAAGTTCGCGAAGCTACCGAAAAAGAATTAGCTGCACTTATGGGCGGTGGTTGTAATGGTTGTGGAGAAGGTGGATGCGACGATGGCAGTTGCAATGATGGAAGTTGTGGATGCGACGATAAAGAAGAAAAAGCTGGCAGTTGCGGAAGCAGTTGCGGCTGTAACTAATTTAATTAATAATCAACAATTTAAATAGTGGATATTAAAGGGTTTCGTACCGTTTAATATCCATTGTTTTTTTAGTTTGATATAAATCCTTTCCAAAAAAGTAATCAGTATTTAAAACTTTTGAATAACTTTGTACTTTATACTGAAGATTATATTCTGAACTTTCCTAACTAAACTTATAATTCATTTCAAAATATTATGTCGAACACACTTGGAAAGTTATTTACATTCACCTCATTTGGCGAATCCCACGGAAAAGGTATTGGTGGGATTGTTGATGGTTGTCCATCCGGAATTGAAATTGATGAAGAATTTATCCAAAAGGAGTTAAATCGTCGTCGTCCAGGGCAATCAGCCATTTCCACACCGCGTAAAGAAGGTGATAAAGTAGAATTTCTGTCGGGGATTTTCGAAGGAAAAACTACGGGAACACCGATTGCTTTTGTTATCTGGAATGAAAATCAACACAGTTCAGATTACGACCATTTGAAAGAAGTGTATCGACCCTCGCATGCCGATTTTACGTATCAACAAAAATATGGAATACGTGATTATCGTGGCGGAGGCAGAAGTTCTGCGCGCGAGACTGCTTCGCGCGTTGTCGCTGGAGCTATTGCAAAATTGGTATTAAAAAAACAAGGAATCGAAATTACCGCTTTCACTTCACAGGTTGGTCACATTGCCATGAAGCAAACTTTTGAAACAGCTGATTTGTCATTAATCGAAAGTAATGTGGTTCGCTGTCCGGAAACTGAAACCGCTGAGAAAATGATTGAATATATCAAACAACTAAAAGAAGAAGGCGATTCTATTGGTGGTATCATTTCCTGTGTTATTAAAGGCGTTCCGGTTGGATTGGGTGAACCGATTTTTGATAAACTACAAGCTCGACTGGCACAAGCCATGTTGAGCATTAACGCTACTCATGGCTTCGATTACGGTCGTGGATTTGAAGGTGTAAACATGAAAGGATCGCAAATGAATGACCCGTTTGTAAAAGTTGGCGACAAAGTAATGACCAAAACAAATAATTCTGGTGGAATTCAGGGCGGAATCAGCAACGGACAAGATATATATTTTCGGGTATTATTCAAACCTGTAGCTACTATTTCGAAAAAACAGAAAACAATTGATATTCATATCAACGAAGTGGAACTGGAAGCTCGTGGCCGACATGATCCTTGCGTTTTACCTCGTGCTGTGCCTATTGTAGAAGCAATGGCTGCATTGACATTGTTGGATTTATATCTGACAAAAAGTTGATTTGTTGATTTGTTGATTTGTTGAAAAGGTTTATCAATAATTCGAACGAAGAAGTAAATTTTGCGCAGTTAATAACTAAAAATCTATGGAAATCACACCGCAACATTGGGCCATTATCATTAACCCTAAATCGGGAAAAAAGAAATTCCGACAACAACGAAAATATCTTTTTCTGGCTTTAAAACATGCCGGAATTGAATTTGATTACAGGATAACACGATTTGCAGGTCATGCATCGAAGATTGCACGATATTTTGTTGAGAAAAACTATAAAAACATAATGATTTTGGGTGGAGACGGCACCATGAGTGAAGTGATTAATGGAATATTCAGTGCCAATATTGAAGAAACAAGTTCATTAAAATTTGCTTTGATACCGCGAGGAACCGGAAACGATTGGGGTCGATTTTGGGGATTGACACGCGATTACAATAAATCAATTGCTGTGTTTTTAAAGGGGAAACTGCAACCTATCGATATTGGTAAAGTGGAATATGATATGGAAGGGACCAAAGAATCGCATTTTTTTATTAATTCCGTTGGATTAGGACTCGATGCTGCCGTGGTAAATCTCACTCACAGGTTGAAAGCTGTTTTAGGAAGTCACTCCTTTCTATATACTTTGGCCTTGCTCGGAGCTGTTTTCACGTACAAAGCCCATAAAGTAAGGATTTTTTCGGATGAAAGAAATATCACCAATGGAATGTTCACCATGAATGTTGCCAACGGATGTTATAGTGGTGGGGGCATGAAACAAAATCCGAATGCGGTACCCTACGATGGATTGATGGATGTGATGATGGCTAAAAAACCCACTCTCTGGGATATTATTACTGCTTTGCTCCGGATTTTTAATGGAAAATTGCTGGAACATCCGGTAATTGAATCATTCCAGACTCAAAGTCTGCTGGTACAGTGCGACAAATCCGCTTTGCTGGAAGCCGATGGGATTATTGTAAACGGATTTTCTCCGTTCAAAATCAGTATTATTCCGAACGCAATTCAGATGATTATTCCATAAAACCCTACCTCATAAAGTTGAATTGCGGTCAATTTTCAATCTGGCAACTGAGCAAGTAAGCAAGTCGTTCAACATATCCGTTTAATAAAACTTTAAGTCTCTGAATTGGAAGAAAGTATTGAAAAGCCAAAGAATTTAATATTTAAATTTTCCCAATTACTGAATTGTGTTAAGATATGACTTTTATATTGGATACACTATTTCTCTTTATAAAATGTGTTGTAAAACATAATATATAATGAATCATATTCAAAAAACAAGTGTTTAATTTACACTTGTAATTTAAGAGCAATTTAAATCATATTAAATATCAAGTAATCAATACATTATTTATATTTATTTCCCCCTAATTCGAATGACTGCAGCATTTTATCAAAATAAAGACAAGCATTACGTTGCTGTTGACTGTATAATAATGGGGTTCAGAGAAAACGAATTGCATATACTTATAGCAAAGCGACCGTTTGAACCAATGCAGGGTGGTTGGTCGTTAATGGGTGGTTTCGTGAATAAATTCGAAAGCATTAATGAAGCAGCCAAAAGGGTAGTAGACGAATATACAGGCATTGAAGATATTTACATGGAGCAGGTTGGTGCTTTTGGTGAGATAAATCGTGATTTGGAACGCGTAATCTCCATCGCTTATTATGCACTTGTTGATATTGAGAAGTTTGATACTTCGCTAGCCGAAAAATATGATGCTCGCTGGGTGAAAATTACGCAACTTCCAGAACTTATTTTCGACCATTCACTGATGGTAAAGAATACTCTGAATTTATTGCAACGCCGGGCTGCGGTTAAGCCGATAGGTTTTAATTTGCTGCAGGAACAGTTTACTTTACCAACTTTACAAAGTTTATACGAGTCAATTTATCAGGAAGATATTGACAAACGAAATTTTAGAAAAAAAATTCTGGCAATGGATATCCTTGAAAAACTGGATGAAAAAGATAAAAGCAATTCCCGAAAAGGAGCTTATTATTACAGATTCATAAAAGATAAATACGATCAGTTAATACAACAAGGACTCCATTTTTCGATTTGATTTTTTTTAATTCAATAAGTGTACTTATTACCCTTATTAATAATTTTATAGAAATAATTATGTTAGAAGCACTAAAACAAGAAGTATTTCAGGCCAATCTGGATCTGGTGAAACACGGATTAGTTATTTTCACTTGGGGAAATGTGAGTGCTATTGACCGAGCTACCGGATTAGTGGTTATCAAACCTTCGGGCGTTTCGTACGAAGACATGAAAGCCGAAGATATGGTAGTGGTTGACTTGGACGGCAAAGTGATTGAAGGCAAACTTAAACCTTCGTCGGACACTGCTACACACCTTGTATTCTACAAAGCATTCCCGAACATTGGCGGTGTCGTTCACACCCACTCTACTTACGCAACAGCATGGGCTCAGGCCGGTTGTGACATTCCAAACATTGGAACAACGCATGCAGATTATTTCAGCGATGCCATTCCTTGTACGCGCGACATGACGCAAGCCGAAGTTGAAGGTGAGTACGAACTGGAAACAGGAAATGTGATAGTTGAAATATTCAACGGATTGAATCCTGACTTTATTCCGGGTGTATTAGTAAAAAACCACGGTCCATTCTCATGGGGTAAAAATGCTCACGATGCAGTACACAATGCAATAGTAATGGAACAAGTTGGCAAAATGGCCTATATCGCTTACGGCGTAAATCCAAATCTGTCCATGAATCCACACCTGATTAAAAAACATTTTTATCGCAAACACGGACCGGGAGCATATTATGGTCAGTAAAACAGTTGACAGTGATTTATTTCTCAACATATATCAAATAATTAAAAGACAAAACAAATAAAATCAAACTATCATGGAATTCAAAGATTTAGAAGTATGGTTCGTAACAGGAGCACAGCTGCTGTACGGAGGTGATGCGGTCGTAAAAGTAGACGCACACTCAAATGAAATGGTAAAAGGGTTGAACCAATCGGGTAACCTTCCTGTAAAAGTAGTTTATAAAGGAACTGCTAACTCATCGTCTGAAATTGCAGATATTATGCGTGCAGCAAACGGCGATACCAAATGTCTCGGTCTTATTACCTGGATGCACACTTTCTCCCCTGCTAAAATGTGGATTCACGGTTTGATGGATTATAAAAAACCATTGTTGCATCTTCACACTCAATTCAACGAACAAATTCCATGGAGCGAAATCGACATGGATTTCATGAATTTGAATCAATCAGCTCATGGAGATCGTGAATTTGGATTTATTACCAGCCGTTTACGCAAACCTCGCAAAATTGTTGTCGGTTACTGGAAAGATCAATCTACTCAAGCGAAAATTTCTTCGTGGATGCGTGTTTGTGCCGGTTGGGCAGATTCACAAAACATGCTAATCATCCGTTTCGGTGACAACATGAACAATGTGGCTGTTACCGATGGAGACAAAGTGGAAGCTGAAATCCGTTTGGGTTACCATGTAGATAATGCACCGATTGCGAAACTTGTTCCTTATGTAGAAGCAGTTACCGAAGTTGAAATTGATACATTGATAGCTGTCTACGAAAAAAATTACGAATTTGCCGACGATTGCAAAAAAGGTGCTGAGAAACATATTTCAGTACGTCAGGCTGCTGCTCAGGAAATCGGGTTACGTCGCTTTCTGGAAGATAAAGGCGCAACTGCTTTTACCACCAGTTTCAACGAATTAGAAGGAATGTCTCAATTGATGGGTTTTGCTTCTCAACGTTTGATGGCCGAAGGTTATGGTTTCGGAGCTGAAGGCGACTGGAAAACTGCTGCTCTTACTCGCACCATGTGGGTTATGGCTAAAGGTTTACCCGGTGGTTGTTCTTTCCTTGAAGATTATGTGTTGAATTTCGACGGTGCGAAAAGTTCTATTCTTCAATCACACATGTTGGAAATCAACCCAGAGATAGCAGAATCAAAACCACGTATCGAAGTTCACTTCCTGGGAATTGGTGATGCAGGTGTTTGTGCCCGCATGATTTTCCAGGCTCATAAAGGTGAAGGTATCGCTGCAACTATCGTTGATATGGGCAACCGTTTCCGCATGATAGTAAACGAAGTGAAAGTAATTGAACCAAAAGCATTGCCTAAATTACCCGTAGCTTGTGCCTTATGGATTCCACAACCAAACCTTGAAGTAGGCGCCGGTGCCTGGATTACTGCAGGTGGAACTCACCATTCAAGTTTTTCTTTCTCAATCACCTCAGAGATGATGGAAGACCTTGCTGAAATCGCAAACATTGAAATGTTGATTATTGATAAAGATACCAATATTCGTCAATTCAAACAAGACATTCGTAATAATGAAGTTTATTACATGTTGAATAAAGCACTTAGATAATTCACAATTAATAATTCACAATGCATAATAATGAATTGTGCATTGTGAATTATGCATTAAAAAATATTATGAGCAAATACGTTATTGGTTTAGATTATGGAAGCGATTCGTGTCGCGCGGTGGTTATTGATGCCATCACAGGTGCTGAAATGGCTTCCGCTGTAAAATATTATCCACGTTGGATGGAAGGTAAATACTGTGTTCCAACTGCCAATCAATATCGCCAACACCCGTTGGATTATATTGAAGGACTGGAATATACAGTAAAAACAGCTTTGGCAAAATGTCCGGCTGGAACTGCCGAAAAGGTGGTTGGTATTGCGTTTGATACAACCGGTAGTACTCCGGCTTTTACCGACAAAAACGGAACTCCGCTTTCAATATTACCTGAATTTGCTGAAAATCCAAATGCGATGTTTGTATTATGGAAAGATCATACCGGAATTAAAGAAGCTCAGGAAATAAATGATTTGTCTGTAAAATGGAATGTGGATTATACTTCGTACGAAGGTGGAATCTATTCTTCGGAATGGTTTTGGGCAAAAGCATTACACGTTTTGCGTGTTGATGAAAAAGTGCGCAATGCAGCCTATTCGATAGTTGAACATTGCGACTGGTTACCTGCATTAATTACAGGAACAAATGATGCAAATAATATTTACCGCAGTCGTTGTGCTTCAGGACATAAAGCCATGTGGCTGAATGAATGGGGTGGACTTCCATCAGAAGAATTTTTGGTAGCATTAGATCCAGTTTTGGCCGGATTTCGTGAGCGCTTATATGCTGACACTTGCCCAAGTGATCAAAAAGTAGGTATGCTTACCGAAGAATGGGCAACCCGTTTGGGATTAACTACCAAAGTGGCTGTTGCTGCAGGAGCTTTCGATGCACATATGGGTGCAGTTGGAGCAGAAGTAAAACCGGGAGCCTTGGTTCGCATCATTGGAACTTCTACCTGCGATATTATGGTTTCAAGTTACAAGGAAATGGGCGACAAACTGATTCCCGGCATTTGTGGTCAGGTTGATGGTTCGGTAATTCCCGGCATGGTTGGTTTGGAAGCCGGTCAATCTGCTTTTGGTGATGTTTATGCCTGGTTCAAACGTTTAGTAGCCTGGCCAATTGAAAATATTTTGGCAAAATCAACTCTGATTGACGAAGAAACGAAACAAAAATTGATAGAAGAATCATTGGATCAGATTATTCCGGCTTTATCTGAAGAAGCAGCAAAAGTTCCGGTTTCAGAATCTACCGTTTTAGCAACCGATTGGATGAATGGTCGTCGTACTCCGGATGCAAATCAAATGGTAAAAGGCACCATCACAGGTATAAATCTGGGTAGTTCTGCACCATTGGTTTTCCGTGCATTGGTTGAAGCAACTGCCTACGGATCAAAAGCAATTGTTGATCGCTTTATCGAAAATGGAGTGGTAATCAACGAGATTATTGGTATTGGCGGTATTGCTTTGAAATCACCTTTTGTAATGCAAACCATGGCTGATGTATTGAATATGCCGATAAAAGTTGCTAAAGCTGAACAGGCTTGTGCTTTCGGTGCATCAATGTTTGCAGCGGTTGTTGCCGGCGTTTACGATAAAGTTGAAGATGCTCAAAAAGCAATGGGTATGGGCTTTGCTCAGGAATACTTTCCAAATCCGGCTAATGTAGCATTGTATAACGAACTGTATAAAGACTATATCAAACTGGGTCAATTTACAGAGAAAGAACTTTCATAAACACATTTAAAAATAATACACATGAAAAAACTGATTTATTTAGCTTTGCTTCCGCTGCTTATGCTGGGATGTAAAGAGAAAAGCGAAAAAACGCTTTCAGGGTTGGTTAAGTCCGACTTCACGAAAGTTATTAATGGAGATTCGACAGGTTTGTATGTGCTAAAAAATGCATCCGGAATGGAAGTTTGCATTACTAATTTTGGTGGTCGAATTGTTTCAATAATGGTTCCTGACAAAGCAGGTAAAATGCAGGATGTTGTTCTTGGATTTGACAGTGTAGCCGATTATGTAAAAATTCCGAGCGATTTTGGTGCTTCTATCGGTCGTTATGCCAATCGTATAAACAAAGCTCGATTTGTTTTAGATGGAGATACTGTTCATTTGATTCCAAATAATTTTGGTCATTGTTTACACGGTGGGCCAAAAGGTTGGCAATATCAGGTTTATCAAAAAGTAAATCAGGTGAATGACACAACCATAGAATTGACCCGTTTATCTCCTGATGGTGATCAAAACTTTCCCGGAAACGTAACTGCAAAAGTTACTTTCGTTCTGACTGCAGATAATGCAATCAAGATTAATTTTGAGGCTACTACCGATAAGAAAACAGTGATTAACATATGTAATCATTCCTATTTCAATCTTTCTGGAAATCCGGTTAACCCTATAACTGATAATACAGTTTACATCAATGCTGATGGTTATACACCTGTTGACAGTACATTTATGACTACCGGAGCAATTGATTCGGTAAAAGATACTCCAATGGATTTCAGAACTCCAAAAGTGATAGGAACCGACATTAACAAATATGATTTTATTCAACTGAAAAATGGAAATGGATATGATCATAACTGGGTATTAAATACTGCCGGCGATGTTACAAAACTTGCTGCTAAAGTAACTTCACCCATTACAGGAATTTCTCTTGAAGTATTTACCAACGAGCCAGGTGTTCAGGTATATACAGGAAACTTCCTTGATGGAACGGTAAAAGGTAAAAATGGTATTGTTTATAAACAACGTACCGGAATTTGTTTGGAAACACAACATTATCCCGACAGTCCAAATAAACCACAATGGCCTTCTACCATTCTCGAACCGGGAAAAGTTTACAAGAGCACTTGTATCTATAAATTTGGCGTAGAAAAATAAAACAATTATTAATCAGAAATTTAATAAAAGCGAAAAATGAATTGGAATTCGCATGAATTTATTTGGCTCGACTGGGTAATTATCGCAGTCGGAATATGTGCTGTATCATGGGCTGTATGGCGTTCAGTACAAAAACACAATCGTAAGCAAAAGGGTGCCGACAGCGAAGATTTCCTGTTTGGTAAAGGCGAACCATGGTATATCATTGGTATGGCTATCTTTGCTGCAAACATTGGCTCGGAACACCTTGTAGGGCTTGCCGGCACAGGTGCCAAGGCAGGTGTAGGTATGGCACACTGGGAGATGCAAGGTTGGATGATTCTCATCTTGGGTTGGCTCTTTGTACCGTTCTACCAACTGATGAATAATAAATTGGGGAAAATCATTACAATGCCCGACTTCCTCAAAAATCGTTACACACCTCGTGCTGGTTCATGGCTGTCAATCATTACACTTATAGCTTACGTGCTGACCAAAGTGAGTGTAACAGCATTTACCGGAGGGATCTTTCTGGAGAGCCTTCTTGGCTTGCCATTCTGGTACGGAGCTATCGGATTAATTGTATTAACGGGGATCTTTACCGTTTTGGGCGGCATGAAGGGTGTGATGACACTCTCGGCAATTCAAACACCAATACTTATCATTGGTTCATTTCTTGTGCTTTTCTTAGGATTGTCGGCACTCGGACACGGCAGTATTACTGAAGGTTGGACTGCCATGATGGACTATTCAAGATCGCTGAACGTTGGGAAAGACGGTGTTGCATACGGTACCAATCATATGTTCCACTTTGAGACGGGCGACCCGATGTATGACGAATATCCCGGTTTTTGGGTATTTATCGGAGCTTCAATTATCGGCTTTTGGTATTGGGCTACCGACCAACACATCGTTCAACGTGTGCTCGGACAATCAAAAGGCGAAGCTAGTGACGTAGTAATGAAGCGTGCGCGAAGAGGTACAATCGCTGCCGGTTATTTCAAAATATTACCTGTCTTCATGTTTTTGATTCCCGGTATGATAGCCGCCGCATTGGCAGCGCGTCCCGACAGCGGCTTTACGTTAACTAACCCGGATACCGCCTTTGGTTCCATGGTTAAGTTTGTATTACCCGCAGGAGTAAAAGGTATTGTTACCATCGGTTTTATATCGGCATTGGTTGCTTCGTTGGCAGCATTCTTCAACTCCTGTGCTACTCTGTTTACTGAAGACTTTTACAAGCCAATGTTCAAAGGTAAAAGCGAAGCCAGATACGTGTTAGTAGGCCGTATTGCAACCATCGTTGTAGTTGTCCTTGGTATTGCATGGATACCGGTCATGATGAGTCTCGGCAGCCTTTACTCCTATCTGCAAGGCATTCAATCGCTGCTCGCTCCTGCAATGGTGGCAGTATTCGTACTTGGTATATTTTCCAAAAAAATTACACCTAAGGCTGGTGAAGCAGGTTTAATAGTAGGCTTTCTTATTGGTATGGCACGCTTGCTGACCAACATCTTTACAAATACAGGTAAAGACGTAATGACAGGTCAGTTCTGGGGATCCACTCATTGGTTTTGGCATACTAACTGGCTTATCTTTGAGATATGGTTGCTTGTCTTCATCATGTTGTTTATGGTTGTAGTATCATTGTTTACTAAAAAACCAACCGCTCAACAGGTTGAGTTTATCACTTTCACAGGTGATTACAAAAAACTCATCTTTAAGAGCTGGAACAAGTGGGATGTAATTGCTTCACTCGGAGTAGTAGTTCTGTGTTCTGCATTCTACTGGTATTTCTGGTAATTGACTGGTTTGGAGTAAATTTCTATAAATAGAGAATATAAAAAATCAAAGAGGCTGTCACAAAATCAATTTTGAGACAGCCTCTTTCCTTTAGGAATTAGGTGTTAAAAATCGTTCTGCTTCATCCAATATATCCAATTTTCCAACATCCAACATATTGTAATTATCCGGCACAAAACCGGTAATCGTTTGACTTGCTGCATTTGACAGGTAGAAATCCATAATTGGAAATTTCGGCTCAAGATTTTTCATTAAATCGAAAACTTTGGGTGATAGAACCTGAATACCTGCAAAAGCGAGTTTATTGTACAATTCAATTTTCTTGAGATTTATCGGTTTTGTTTCACCGGTTTTCTCATTTATCCAACCACTCAATCGCAAATTATCATCGAAAAGCAAGTACCGGAAAGTATCACGCTTGCTTACAACCAGGGTGGCAAGACTATTTGTGCGTAAATGTTGGTGATACAATACTTTTAAATCTACATTCGAAAGAATATCCACATTGTGCACCAGAAAAGGCTTTTCATCATCGAAAAACCATGCCGCTTTCCTAATACCACCACCTGTGTCGAGTAATAAATTGCGTTCATCCGAAACTTCAATCCGGATACTAAAGTTGTTGTTTGCTTTTAGAAAATCAATAATCTGATCGGGAAAATGATGCACATTTACAATAATTTCATCGAAACCGGCAGATTTCAATTTCAAAATTACATGCTCCAACAAAGGTTTTCCGGCAATTGGCACTAATGCTTTTGGTATATTATCGGTAACTGGTTTTAGGCGTGTACCCAAGCCCGCTGCAAATATCATTGCTTTCATTTATACTTCGTGTTATTTGCCTTTCAGGCGTTATTTTGTTTTACGATATATTCTATAATGTGTCAATAAATTAAAATCCGACAATAAATAACTATGAATAACGGCAAACCCAAATAACAATGAATAACGGCGAAGCCAAATAACTACCAATAACGCTTTAGCAATTAACGCGAAGCAAATAGTTGTTCTTTATTTTGTTCCCGATGAATTAATTGTATCTCCACGCCAAATTTCTCGCTGATGTGTTGTGCTGCTTTTTGGGCAGAATAAACTGAGCGATGCTGCCCGCCTGTGCAACCGAAACTAATCATCAAATTGGTAAATCCACGATCTTTGTACCGTTTTACGGAAGCATCCGTCAGTTCGAATGCATGTTCAAGGAAATGAAGAATTTCACCATCTTCTTCCAAAAATTGTATAACCGACTCGTCCAATCCTGTAAAATGAGCGTAACGTTCGTATTTCCCCGGATTATTAACGGCGCGACAATCAAACACAAAACCGCCTCCGTTACCCGAATCATCCTGCGGAATTCCTTTTTTAAACGAAAAACTGTATATTTTTACTACTAAGGGCTTACGAACCGATACCTCTCTGAATTGTTTCAGTTCTGTCATTTTCTTCAATATCTCCAACAAGTAGGGATATTCAGAGAATTTATTTTGTAAAATAGAACGCAAATTTTCGAGTGCAAACGGGATGCTCTGAAGAAAATGCGGTTTCTTTTCAAAATAACCGCGAAAACCATAAGCACCTAAAACCTGCAAGGTTCGAAACAACACAAAATGCTTCAATTGTATCCTGAAATCAGCTTCATCAATCGGCATCAATTCCTGTAAAGCGTCCAAATAAGTTTGCAACAACTCTTCGCGTAACTCATCATTGTATTTTGCTTTGGCTTGCCAGAGGAATGAAGCCACATCGTAATAAAGTGGTCCTTTTCGTCCTCCCTGAAAATCGATAAAATAGGGTTCATCGCCTTTTATCATCACATTCCGACTCTGAAAATCGCGATACATAAACGTATTGGTGTGCGAGCGCAACAAAATCTCCGATAACCTGGAGAATTCATCTTCGAGTCGGTTTTCCTGAAAATCGAGTCCGGTTGATTTCAAAAAACAGTATTTGAAATAATTCAAATCCCACAAAATGGAACGTTCATTAAATTCAGGTTGTGGATAACAAACCGAAAAATCAAAACCTTGCGCTCCCAAAACTTGAATGGCGGGCAGATTACGCATGGTTTTACGAAGTATTTCTTTTTCACCTTCGTGAAAAACACCGGTTTTGCGACCATCGGCTATATAATCGAAAAGCAAAGTATCGCCTAAATCTTCCTGAATATAAAAACGTCCATCGGAAGTTTGTCCCAAGAATTGAGGAACAGGCAAACCCTGATTGTGGAAATGAGTAGCCATTTCAATAAATGCCTTATTCTCTTCAATAGAAGTTCCTTCCACGCCAATAATCGAGGTGTTTTTACTCTCCAACCGGAAATACCGGCGGTTTGAACCCGAAGCCGAAAGTTCTTCTTTACTTAGTAGTTTTTCGTGAGTTTGTTGCTTGAAAAGCGTTTCTAATTCGATCATTTGTGTGTTGATGATTGGTAAGTTTAATCGATGATAAAGATAATTTAAGTTTGGAAACTGTGAAAGAAAAAGTTGAAAAAGGTTTTTTTTATTTTGATTTGAAGCAGAATGTCTCAAAAATTTATTCAGAATATAGTTTTTATTATGTCGAAAGGACAAACATCACACCAGTGACATGTATATTATTCATCCTTTTTTTGTACTTTTGCAGCAATTTGTATATAAAAGATTATGAGCACAGAACTTAGCGAACAAGAACAGTTCAGACGGCAAAGTCTGGACGAATTACGCAATTTAGGCATTGACCCCTACCCTGCCGCCCTGTACCCAACCGATGCATTTTCCACCGATATAAAAAAGAAATTTAGTAATCTTCTAGCAGACGAATCACCTGAATTTAATGATCAATCAGAAAAAGATCTTTGGATTTATGATTTTAGAAACAATCTCCCACAAGAACGTAAAGTATGTATCGCCGGACGTATTATGAGCCGCCGCATTATGGGCAAGGCTTCTTTTGTTGAACTGCAAGACTCCAAAGGCCGTATTCAGGTATATGTGAGCCGCGACGACATCAACACCGAAGCGCAACCCGAAATGTACAACACCGTGTTCAAAAAACTATTGGATATTGGTGACTTTATCGGCATTAAAGGATTTGTATTCCGCACACAAACAGGCGAAATCAGCGTTCATGCACAAGAACTGATTGTGCTCAGCAAATCGCTTCGTCCGCTCCCGATTGTAAAATACAAAGACGGCGTGGCTTTCGATGCATTCGAAGACCCCGAACAGCGTTATCGCCAACGTTATGTAGATTTGGTAGTGAACGAAGGCGTCAAAGATATTTTCTTGAAACGCACAAAAGTGTATAAATCGATACGCGATTATTTCAATGCCGAAGGATATATTGAGGTGGAAACGCCTATTTTGCAATCTATTCCCGGTGGAGCTGCAGCGAGACCATTCACAACGCATCACAATGCTTTGGACATGCCGCTTTACCTTCGTGTGGCAGATGAATTATACTTAAAAAGACTGATTGTTGGTGGTTTTGAAGGCGTATATGAATTTTCCAAAAACTTTCGCAATGAAGGTATGGATCGCACGCACAATCCTGAATTTACTGCTATGGAAATATATGTGGCTTATAAAGACTACAACTGGATGATGGATTTTACCGAAAGCATGATTGAAAAAATCTCTCTGGACGTGAACGGAACCAACAAAATCACCGTAGGCGACAAAACCATCAGCTTCAAAAAGCCTTTCAAACGTATTACCATGATTGATGCCATCAAAGAACATACCGGCATCGACATCAACGGCATGGATGAAGTACAATTAATAGGAGTTTGTAAAAAACTTGGGATTGAAATCGATATTACAATGGGAAAAGGTAAACTGATTGACGAAATCTTCGGCGAAAAATGCGAAGGTAACTATATACAACCCACTTTTATTACCGATTATCCCCGCGAAATGTCGCCACTTTGCAAGCGTCACCGCGACAATCCGGAACTGACCGAACGGTTCGAGTTGATGGTAAATGGTAAAGAAATTGCAAATGCATATTCTGAACTGAACGATCCGATTGATCAATTAGGACGCTTCCAGGAACAACTAAAATTAGCAGTAAGAGGCGACAACGAAGCCATGTTTATAGATATGGACTTTGTGCGCTCGTTGGAATACGGTATGCCTCCAACCTCGGGAATGGGAATCGGTATGGACAGACTAGTAATGTTGATGACGGGGCAACAAGCTATTCAGGAAGTATTATTCTTCCCGCAAATGAAACCGGAAAAGACTGTAAAGAAGGATGGAAATGAAAAATTTGTTGCTTTAGGAATTCCTGAAGAATGGGTGGCTGTAATTCAAAAAACAGGAATTCAAACTGTTGATGATTTGAAAGGATTGAATCCAAATAAATTCCATCAGGATATATGCGGATTGAATAAAAAACACAAAATGGAGCTGACAAATCCTTCGAAAGAAGATGTAGCAAAGTGGATTGAAGAAGCGGAGAAATAGTTTATACTAACTTTTCCAAAGTTTAGGACAATGGAAAAGTTGAACGAATGATAAAACAAATGATTAACGAAAGAAGTAAAATTGCTGTAATTGGTGGCGGCAGTTGGGCCACAGCAATTGCTAAAATTGCACTTACTAATGCCGAAGAGATTAATTGGTACATGCGTCGACAAGAACAAATAGATGAATTTATTCGACTAAGCAAAAATCCATCTTACCTCACCGGTGTGAAATTTGACACCGACCGCATTCATTTTACAAGCGACATCAATAAATTAGTACGTACTTCGGAGATATTAATTTTTGCAACGCCGTCTCCGTTTATGAAACAACATCTTAAGAAACTTCGACGGCCTTTGAACAATAAATTTATTGTATCAGCAATTAAAGGGATTGTTCCGGATGAAAATATGATTGTTTCAGATTATTTTGAACAAATTTACAATGTTCCGAAAGACAATATTGCCGTTTTGGCAGGACCCTGTCACGCGGAAGAAGTAGCTTTGGAAAGGCTTTCGTATCTTACCATAGCTTGCAGTTCGCGTGACACAGCACGCATTTTGGCACAACGATTCACAACAAATTTTATTCGTACTTCTATAAGTGATGATATATTGGGAATTGAATATTCATCCGTAATGAAGAATATTTATTCCATTGCAGCCGGTATTTGTCACGGGTTGAAATATGGTGACAACTTTCAAGCAGTATTGATTTCTAATGCAATTCAGGAAATTAATCGTTTTTGCAATGCCACAAACCCCTTTCACCGAGACATCAATGAACCGGCATACTTGGGCGATTTATTGGTAACTGCATATTCCAAGTTCAGTCGAAACCGACTTTTTGGGAGCATGATTGGTAAAGGTTATTCGGTAAAAACAGCTCAGATTGAAATGGAAATGATTGCCGAAGGGTATTACGCCACTAAATGTATTCACGAAATCAACGAAAATTATCAGGTTAACATGCCGATTGTGGATTCCATTTTCGAAATTCTCTACAATCGCTGTTCACCCACTATGGAAATTCGAAAACTATCGGAAAAACTGAAATAGTTGACTGGTTAATTGGTTAATTAGTTCATCAGTTGATTGGTTCATTGGGTTAGAGTCAGGAGCAAAGTGACTTACTATCACGAACGAAGTGAGTAAATATCTATAAATATCGTGAGCGAAGCGAACAAATAACACGAAGTAAAAACATCAAACTATTATAATAATGAAAAATATTAAATTATCCATCGACAAAGCGTTTGGATTTGTGTCCGAACAAAATGTAGCCGGATACAAAGCGCAGGTTGCTGCGGCTAATGGGGCTTTGCACAGTGGTACCGGAAAAGGAAGCGATTTTCTTGGTTGGTTAAACTTGCCGTCTTCTATCGACGAGACTCAATTAAGCGATTTGGAAAACACTGCTAAAATACTTCGTGAAAATTGTGAAGTAGTGGTTGTAATTGGTATTGGAGGAAGTTACTTAGGGGCAAAAGCAGTGATCGATTCTCTTTCGAACAGCTTCGACTGGTTACAAACCGAACGCAAATCGCCTGTGGTGATTTATGCGGGACAAAATATCGGTGAAGATTATTTGTACGAATTGCAGGAAATATTGAAAACCAGAACTTTCGGTATCATTTCTATTTCAAAATCAGGAACAACCACCGAACCAGCTTTGGCATTCCGCTTGCTGAAAACGCAATTGGAAGAGCAACAAGGCAAAGCAGCTGCTCAAAAACTGATTGTAGCAGTAACCGACAAAACACGTGGAGCATTGCGCACATTGGCTACTCAGGAAGGTTACAAAACCTATGTGATTGAAGATAATATCGGCGGTCGTTATTCTGTTCTTACTCCTGTTGGTTTACTGCCAATTGCTGTTGCCGGATTCGACATTCGTCAATTAGTGAAGGGTGCTGTAACCATGGAAACAAAATGTGGACAGGAAACTCGATTCGAAGAAAACCCTGCTGCTCAATATGCTGCTGTTCGTAACGAACTGTATAAAAACGGCAAGAAAATTGAACTCCTGGTGAATTTTCACCCAAAATTGCACTTTATCGGAGAATGGTGGAAACAACTCTATGGCGAAAGCGAAGGAAAAGAAAATAAAGGAATTTTCCCTGCTTCAGTAGATTTTACAACCGACTTACACTCTATGGGTCAATGGATTCAGGAAGGCGAACGCAGCATTTTCGAAACTGTTATTTCTGTAAAAGAAAGCAATCATACAAAAATTTTCCCACTTGATGAAAATAACCTCGATGGTTTGAACTTCCTTGCCGGAAAACGTGTAGACGAAGTAAACAAAATGGCTGAACTCGGCACAATGATTGCACATATTGATGGTGGCGTTCCGAATTTGAAAATTGAATTACCAAAATTGAACGAATATTATTTAGGCGAATTGCTATATTTCTTCGAAAAAGCGTGTGGAATAAGCGGTTACTTGTTGGGGGTAAATCCATTCGACCAATCGGGCGTGGAAGCATACAAGAAAAATATGTTTGCTTTGCTCGAAAAACCGGGTTTCGAAGCTGAAACAAAAGCAATTAAGGCAAGAATTTAATTTTTATTAATTTACATTAGATATTGATATAGCAACCTTGATAGGAGTTTTTAAAACAAAATTAACCGAATTATTTCCTAAACTCATGCTCCCGTCAAAATTGGCATCTGATGTTAAGGAAAAACTGATTTTTGCATCGTTAGTTGGTTTTAAAGCAACATACTTGAACGGAAAATACAGATTAAAGATATTAGTCTTGAAAATAAACTTACCAATTGAATAATCCGATGAGGAAGTCAAAAATACAGAATCCATTGAATAATTACTCGGAAGAATCATTTTGATAGCTGCTGTGTCAGACCGCGTTAAAAAATACGAAGTAAGATGATTAGAAAATCCATTCAGCAATATCCGAAAACTCACTGTATCTCCCACATTAATAGAATCCAACCTATAAACTCCGGCTTCATCTGTTAAATATGTACTTAAATTATCTTTTGAATTCAACATAGGTTCTGTAACAAATAAAATTTGAGGTGTATTATTTGAAGATCCATTCAGATCACATGCTGAAAATGCAATGCTAATAAAAGCTATTACAAGAAATATATATATTTTCATTGGTAAAAATTGTATTTTTTAAATTCTAATTGAACTTCAAGCAGTCAATGCCAGACTTTATAAACCAATTTAATATTAAACGCGTAAGTTTTAATTAAATTTTGTTACACTTGCTAATATCACAAATATATTTCTGCAAAATTACAAAAATTATACCAATTATCCCTGATAATTACTAACATATCAGAAATAAAATTCGAATTTTATATTAAATATCACATAAATCACAAAGGAGCTTACAAATCAATGTAAACTCCTTCGTCTCAAGTCGGGGTAACAAGACTCGAACCTGCGACCTCTACGTCCCGAACGTAGCGCGCTACCAACTGCGCCACACCCCGATTTTTTCAACTGCAAATTTACAATAATTTTTATATACTAGCTTCCTTACTCCTAAAAAATTTGGTATTCAGTTCAAAAAAAATGTAATAACCATTTTCTGATCGTTATGAAAAGCTTTTTGTTCAAAAATTAATGAATTAGCATTACATAAAGTTTAGTTTTAAGTTACAAAATCAGTATCTTTGCACTTAAAATTACAATACATGTTTTCACCCGAAATAGAAAAATTTTTACAAGAAAACAATTATCCAGCTTTTTGCCCGAAAGCAGTTTTTTTTGACATGGACGGGGTTTTATTTGATTCCATGAAATATCATGCATCGGCTTGGGTAAAAGCAATGCAGCAAACAGGACTTCCTTTTACAGAATATGAAGCTTACATGAATGAGGGACGCACAGGGGCTTCAACAATTAATGGAGTCTTTATGAATATTCACGGACGGAAAGCCACAGAAGAAGAAAAACAAAGTATATATCATTTAAAATCAAACTTTTTTGAATCTCATGGCAAAACAGAAAGAATGCCTTTTGCAATTGAGTTATTAAAAAAAATAAAAGCACAAAATTTAGAAATATTTGTTGTAACAGGTTCAGGACAGCCAAGTTTGATTGATAGTTTAGAAGAAAATTTTCCGAAAATTTTTCAAAAACAAAAAATGGTGACTGCGTTTGATGTAAAACATGGAAAACCTAATCCTGAGCCTTATTTAATGGCATTAAAAAAGTCAGGGTTGAAACCTTGGGAAATTATGGTTGTTGAAAATGCACCATTAGGTATTGAATCGGCTAAAGCTGCAGGTTTGTTTACAATCGGAGTAAATACCGGACCATTAAATTCCAATGTTTTAAGTGAATATGGAGCTGATATTACTTTTGACGGAATGAAAGACTTATATAATCACTGGGAAAATATACTGATTTGTAAGTAATTGCTGATGAGCGATCAACTGCTAAACCAATTAACTAATCAATCAATTAACTCTATCAACTACTAAAATAGATAAAATGCAAGTATTCAAATATCCTGCCCGTGAAACCTGGACAACACTCCTTGCTCGTCCTGTTTTTGATAGTACTTCATTATTCGAGACCGTTCAAAAAATTTTGGACGACGTAAAAAAACGAGGTGATAAAGCTGTAAAGGAATATACGAAAAAATTTGATAAAGTCAGTTTGGATATTCTTGAGGTAACAAAAGAAGAAATTGAAGAAGCTGAAAAATTAATCTCAGTAAATTTAAAACAAGCCATTGAAATGGCTCGACGCAATATCTGGAAATTTCATTCCGAACAACAACAGGATTTACCTGAGATTCAGACATCACCGGGTGTTTATTGTTGGCAAAAAGCTATTGCCATCCAAAAAGTAGGATTATATGTTCCGGGAGGAACTGCACCGCTTTTTTCTACTGTTTTAATGCTCGGAATTCCGGCTCAAATTGCCGAATGCAAAGAAGTTGTACTCTGTACGCCACCCAATAAAGAAGGAAAAATTCATCCGGCAGTGTTATATGCAGCTAAAATTGCAGGTGTACATCGCATTTTCAAAATAGGTGGAACACAAGCCATTGCAGCAATGGCTTACGGAACGGAATCGATACCTAAAGTCTATAAAATCTTTGGTCCCGGAAATCAATATGTTACTGCAGCCAAACAACTGGTTTCGTTGCGTGATGTGGCTATCGATATGCCTGCCGGACCATCGGAAGTGGAAGTAATAGCCGATGAAACAGCCAATCCAGTCTTTGTTGCTGCCGATTTACTCTCGCAAGCCGAACATGGTGCTGATAGCCAATCCTTTCTGATTACAGTCAGCGAAAAACTTGTAGAACCGGTTTTGGAACAAATAAAAATTCAACTGGAGCAATTACCACGCAAAGAATTTGCTCAAAAAGCATTGGAAAACAGCAAAATAATTGTTTTGAAAACGCTTGAAGAAGCCGTTGAGATGACCAACGATTATGCGCCTGAACATTTGATAATTGCAACCCGATATTTCATGGGTGTAGCTGCCAATATTGTGAATGCAGGTTCTGTTTTTCTTGGAAATTATTCTCCTGAAAGTGCTGGTGATTATGCTTCAGGGACAAACCACACATTACCTACAAATGGCTACGCCAAAGCCTATAGCGGTGTTAATCTGGATAGTTTTATTCGGAAAATCACTTTTCAGCAAATTACCCAGGAAGGATTAACGAATCTAAGCAATGCCATCATTTTAATGGCTGAAAATGAAGAATTAGTAGCTCACAGTAATGCAGTAAAAGTACGCCTTGAACAGGAAAGAGATGATGAAGACTTAGGAAGCAGACATCGGCGATATTGAATAAAAATAAGTGATTAAATGAAAATTGGCTTTAAAGCCAATAGACTTTAGACATTTGACATAAGACAAAAAAGAATGAACATAGAAAAACTCCTTCGCGAAAATATTCGTCAGCTTCAACCTTATTCATCTGCTCGAGATGAGTTTAGCGGTGAAGCATCGGTTTATTTGGATGCCAACGAAAATCCATATAACGCACCTTACAACCGTTACCCTGATCCTTTGCAATGGAAAGTTAAAGAACAAATTTCACAAGTAAAAGATGTTGCACAGGAAAATATCTTTCTCGGAAATGGCAGCGACGAACCAATTGATTTACTTTACCGGGCTTTTTGTAATCCCCGAATTGATAATGTAGTTGCTATCGAGCCAACTTACGGTATGTATAAAGTTTGTGCTGGAATCAACGATGTTGAATACAGGAAAGTTTTGTTGGATGAGAACTTTCAATTTTCGGCGGATAATTTATTGACAGAATGCGATTTATACACAAAAATCATTTGGCTTTGCTCACCAAATAATCCCACAGGAAATAGTTTAAATCGCAAAGAAATAATAAAGCTAATCACTTCGTTTGAAGGAATTGTAGTACTGGACGAAGCCTATATTGATTTTGCCAGAGAAGAAAGTTTTATGGAAAAACTTTCGAAATATCCCAATTTAGTGATTTTACAAACTATGTCCAAAGCTTGGGCAAGTGCCGCAATTCGTTTAGGAATGGCATTTGCTTCGACTGAAATAATTGCTGTATTGAACAAAATTAAATATCCGTACAACATCAATATTCTTACTCAGAAAAAAGCCCTGACAATCCTAAAAAATCATGGACAACTGAAAAAATCGGTAAACTTGATTTTGAAACAACGAACAATTTTGATAAACGCTTTACATGATATTTCGTATGTGCTACATATTTACCCTACAGATGCCAATTTTGTGTTGGTGAAAGTGGAAGATCCAAATATGTTGTATCAATATTTGGTGGATAAGAGTATTATAGTTCGTAATAGAAATTTTGTTTCGTTATGTAGCGGTTGTTTGCGCATTACAGTGGGAACGCCAGAAGAAAATAAGATATTGTTAGAAGAAATGGAAAAATTTGGTATTTAATCTAAACTATCTATGAAATTAAAGTTTACTGTTATTTTATTAGTTATTATGCAATTAGTTTCAGCTAACCACAAAGTTTACGTCGTTCATGGATTTGGAGGTTTTGCACTACAAATGGAAAAAATTAATCAGGGATTGATTAAAGAAGGTTATTTGACAGAAAATTATTCATATCCAAGTTTTTCGGAAGATTTGGACAGTATTGGGCTTGATTTGTACCGTAAAGTTCAAAAGGATAATTTCGATACTGTTTCATTTGTTACTCATTCAATGGGGGCATTGGTTGTTCGATCTATGTATCAATACATGGATTCAACAGTTCATTTTCCCCATATTTTTCGGATTGTCATGTTAGCCCCACCAAATAAAGGAACGAAAATGGCAGATTTTTATTCGGGTAAAAGACTGAATTTTTTTTTAGGTCCAAATGTTGAACACATGCGAACAGACTCAAATTCTTATGCAAATAAACTTCCAATCCCAACATGTGAAGTAGGAATAATTGCAGGTGCAAAAGGAAAAAAACCTTGGTTCAATCCTTTTTTGAAAGAAGATAATGATGGAAATATTTCATTAAGTCTGACCAAACTTGGAAATGAGAAAGATTTTATAGCCATTCCATCCATTCATGATTTAATGCCTCTTCATAAAAAAGTTATTAAACAAATTATTTCATTTATGAAAACAGGATCGTTTAATAAAAATATCATGTAGTTAAACGATTCAATATTTGAAAGTTGTATTACTTCCATTATTTTTTTTCTGAAATAGTAAATTTAGGATTTCACAAAACTAAAAAAAATCAGTACTTTTGCCTAAAATCAAATAAAATGTGCAATTTATCTGCAACAATTAATAGTTTCAGTAATAATGAGTAAAATAGTCATTAACAGCTTTGAAGAATTAGAACATTACATTGGAAAAGAAATAGGTGTTTCTGATTATATCACCATCACACAAAAACAAATCAATCAGTTTGCTGATGCCACTTTGGATCATCAATGGATTCACGTGGATACTGAACGCGCCAAAATCGAAAGTCCTTTCAAATCAACGATTGCCCACGGATATTTAAACATTTCCATTTTACCCTACCTTTGGGAACAAATTGTAGAAGTAAAGAATTCTAAACTAACTGTAAATTACGGCATTGAAAGCTTACGATTTAACAAACCGGTTTTGGTAAACAGTCAGGTTCGCATTCGAGCCAAATTGAAGTCATTAAAAAATCTTCGGGGAATATCGAAAGCAGAAATTGAAGTTTCAATGGAAATCAAGGACAATAAAAAATCAGCTCTGGACGGCACAATTGTGTTTTTGTACCATTTTATTTAACGTTTTATCAGGATTTATGAAGTTTCGCAAATTAGGAAATACAGGTATTCAATTATCATCCATTGGATTGGGCTGCATGGGGATGAGCCATGCCTATGGTATTCCCAATGATATAGAATCAATTGCCACGCTTGAAAAAGCATTGGAAATAGGAATCAATTTCTGGGACACAGCCGATATTTATGGCGCAGGGAAAAATGAAGAACTGATTTCGAAAGTACTAAAGTCAAACCGCGACAACGTTTTTCTTGCTACCAAATTCGGATTTATACCAAATGATGGCAATGCTCAGGCAAATTCGTTTGATGTTTCGCCAAAACACATGCGCGAGGCCATTGAAGCCAGTTTGAAAAGATTAAAGACTGACGTTATTGATTTATATTACGCCCACCGTATTGATCCCAATGTTCCGGTTGAAGAAATGGTTGGTGCAATGGCAGAATTGGTGAAAGAAGGAAAAGTACGGTATTTGGGATTGTCGGAAGCTTCGGCCAATTCATTGCGTCGAGCCAGTAAAGTTCATACAATCACCGCTTTGCAAAGCGAATATTCATTACTTACACGTGATGTGGAAAATGAAATATTACCTGCTTGCCGCGAATTAGGTATCACTTTTATTCCGTTTAGTCCGTTGGCACGTGGATTAATGTCGAACACACTGGATTTAGGCCAATTAAAAGATGGTGATTTCAGAAAAAGCCAGCCGCGTTATCAATCCGAACATGCCGAAAACAACTTAAAACTGGCAAATGCTTTTGCGGAAATTGCCAAGAGGAAAGGCTGTACGCCTGCTCAGCTTGCATTGGCCTGGGTATTGGCAAAAGGCGAAGATATTATTCCTATTCCGGGGACCAAACGCTCCAAATATTTAATTGAAAATGCCGGTGCGGTAGATATTGAGCTAAGTCAGCCGGAAATAGATGAAATTGAACAATTGACAGTAAAATATCCTAATATCGGTGATCGTTATAATGAGAATAATAAGAAACTGGTAGACCGGAATTAAACAGCTTACTCAGGTATTTTAAAACCGTATTTTATCTTGTTGAAGCGTTTTTTTTTGTTTAATAATTTCTAAAAAAATGCTCTATTTTAAACGAATTAAACAGTATGATTAATAGAATCAAAAATATAATTGTATTTTTACAGCACATTTATCTCAAATTATTTAAAACCACATAAAACACATTGTTATGAACCACTTGTTATTTATAGATGCTCCGGTTATTATTGTTGTTGCACTGATTTTCTTATTATTATTTGGCGGAAAGAAAATTCCGGAATTAATGAAAGGACTTGGAAAAGGAGTTAAAAGCTTTAAAGAAGGACTTAATGACATCGAGGAAGAAATAAAAAAAGAACCAACTACCGAAGACAAAAAAGATTCAACCAAAAAGAAAGATGAGTAAGTTGAGTGAGAAAGAAATGACTTTTTGGGATCATCTGGATGATTTGAGAAGAACTATTTTTCGAATTGCCGGATTTGTCGGAATTGCATCAGTCGTTTTCTTTGCTTTCATGAAACCGCTTTTCGATCAGGTTATTTTAGCTCCATCCAGAAACGATTTCTTTCTTTATCAATGGTTTAACGAGGTTAGCAAAAAATTACCTTTTCTTCCTGATTTCGTCACCAAGGCATATAATATCAAAATAATCAACATCAATCTCGCATCCCAGTTCTTTGTTCACCTCACTTCTTCGTTGTGGTTTTCGCTGGTATTCAGTTTTCCTTTTGTAATTTACCAACTTTTTTTGTTTATTAAACCGGCTCTTTATGCCAATGAACGGAAAAATGCCGGTGGTGTCTTTTTATTCGGAAATATATTGTTTTACTGCGGAGTTGCCGTTGGTTATTTTTTTCTTTTCCCACTGACTTTACGATTTTTAGCCGGATATGAACTAAGTAAGTTTATTGAGCAAAGTGTCTCGTTGGATTCATATATGAGCACTTTTCTGATGGTTTGCTTTTTCATGGGACTGGTGTTTGAATTACCGATAGTGGCTTGGTTTTTATCGCAACTTGGCATTTTGCATCGCGAATTCTTCAACAAATACCGTCGACATGCTTTCTTTTCATTATTCGTGTTTGTCGCGATATTTTCTCCAACCGGTGATCCATTAACAATAATGCTCTTTTTCATTCCGATTTATGCTCTCTGGGAAATCAGTGCATTTGTGGTAAAGAAGAAGCCAAAAGAAGTTGAAGCATAAACGCATTTGATTGATTTTCTTTAATTTTAAGCGAATGTTCAGAATGAAACGCGGTCAAATTTTATTCGCACTTTTCTTTTAATTTCATTTCAGACCTTTCTTCTAAAAGTAAGGTTTTGAACCGGTTAATACAAATTCACATGAAAATTATATTTATCCAAATCCTTCAAGTGATTTTTTCAATGTTTACAGCTCTTTTTCGGGAACAAAACAAATAAAAGTTTTCAATTCATCCGGTCAACTGGTCTATACCAAAGAATTTTCGGAAAACACAATTTCAATTAATTCATCTCAATTCTGTTCAGGATTTTATTTGGTTACTTTAAACGGAGTTAATAAAAAAAAATCTCGCACTTTAAAATACATCAAACAGTAAATTTCTGTATATTTGTAATCGATTTTTCAGACTAAAAAATAAGCTATTTTTCAAACTCTTTATAAATTTACATCAACATGAAAAGAAGAGATTTTTTCAAATCGGCAGCAGTAGTAGGATTGGCTTCAATTGTAAAAACAAGTATTTTTGGTTCAGTTGTGTCAGGGAAAAACATGGCTATAAGCACTGAACCTGATTTGGTTGCAGTAATGGGTGGTGAACCTGAAGCAATGCTCATTCGTGCATTGAAAGAACTTGGTGGCATTAAAAACTATGTAAAAAAAGGACAAAAGGTTGTTATTAAGCCCAACATAGGTTGGGATAGAAAGCCAGAAATGGCTGCAGATACTAATCCTGATTTAGTTGCTGCTTTGGTAAAACTGTGTAAAGGTGCCGGAGCTGCAGAAGTTGTTGTTTTTGATCACACTTGCCACGACTGGAAAAAAAGTTATAAAAACAGTGGTATTGAAGCTGCAGTAACCGCCGCCGGGGGGAAAATGGTTCCGGCAAATGACGAATCCTACTATCGTGAAATAGAACTTCCTAACGGAGTTAACATGAAAAAAAATAAGATTCATAAGTCTTTACTCGATTGCGATGTTTGGTTTAACGTACCCATTTTGAAACATCATGGAGGCACCAAAAACACAATATCCATGAAAAATCTTATGGGAATTGTTTGGGACAGAAAATTCTTTCATCAAAATGATTTACATCAATGTATTGCCGACATTGCCACTTTTCATAAAAAACCTGCACTTAATATTGTTGATGCATACCGTATAATGAAATCAAATGGTCCGCAAGGCAAATCGGAAGCGGATGTTGTCATGCTTAAATCTTTGATTGTATCTCCTGATTTTGTTGCTGTTGATACGGCTGCCATGAAAATGTTTTCACAGGTTCAACCAACCAATATAAACGACGTACGACATATAGCATTAGCTGAAAAACTCAAAGTGGGAACACAAAATCTCGAAAAGCTTAATGTGAAAAGAATAAAAATGTAATCAGTTATCAATAAACAGTTATCAATTTTAGCAGCATTTAAATGAAGTTTCTAAAAAAAATCCGTGTCGTTTTATCTTCATTGTTTTTCCTGTCAATACTTTTATTTTTCCTTGATTTTACGGGAAAATTACCATTTCAAATGCATCAATTATTGAGCATTCAATGGATTCCTGCATTACTTTCGTTAAATCTGGGAATATTATCTATTCTGCTGATATTGAGCCTATTTTTGGGGCGTATTTATTGTTCAACTATTTGTCCATTAGGTGTTTTGCAAGATGTTTTATCGTGGAAAACACGCATTTTTCGTAAGAAAAGGAAATATCGATTCGATTATGCAAAACCGCAAAATATTCTTCGTTATTCTGTTCTCGCAATTACTTTAATTGCTTTTATTTTTGGCAGTTCTTTCCTCGTTTTATTACTCGATCCCTACAGCACTTTTGGAAGGATAATTTCTCAACTTTTCAGACCGTTAGCCATTTGGGCAAATAATGGTTTAGCTTCAGTTCTTGGTAAAATGGGAAATTATTCACTTTACCAGGTTGAACAAGTTAGTTTTGTGCCACTTGCATTTGGTGTAGCTTTGCTGTTTTTTTATATTGTAACCCAAATGTCGTGGACAAAAGGTCGTTCGTATTGTAACACGATTTGCCCTGTAGGGACTGGCCTTGGACTGCTTTCTAAAATTTCTCTTTTTCGGATTTCAATCAAAGAATCCGGTTGCACACGTTGTGGTGCTTGCGAAAAACAATGTAAATCTCAATGCATTGACAGCGACAATATGAAAGTAGACGATTCGCGCTGTGTAACTTGTTTTAATTGTTTATCGGCCTGTAAAAAAGGAAGTATAAATTACGAGTTTCGTTACAAAAAACAACAGGCACAACCAATACAAAACAACGAAAATAATAGCAGACGAACTTTTTTAATGGTAACTGGAGCTATGCTGGCAACAGCTGCTTTTGCAAAAACCCAAAAAGTTATTTCCAATAATGATTCCATACTTTCACGAAAACCGATTATGCCTCCCGGAGCCGATAACATTGAGTACTTTAACTCACATTGCACCGCCTGTCAACTTTGTATAACCAAATGTCCGATGCAAGTATTGAAACCTGCCGCGTTGCAATATGGAATTTCAGGGATTACCCAGCCTCATCTGGCTTTTTCTACCGAAGTTTTTTGTACATACGACTGCAATATCTGCACAACAGTTTGTCCGACAAGTGCTTTAAAAAAACTTTCTATCGAAGAAAAGAAAGTGGCTCAAATCGGAATTGTCAATTTCAGAAAAAGCAAATGCATTGTTTTCACTGAAGAAAAAGACTGTGGAGCTTGTTCCGAGCATTGCCCTACTCAGGCAGTTCATATGATCCCCTATAAAGAAGGACTTACCATTCCCGAAGTTAAAAAAGACATTTGTATTGGTTGCGGTGCTTGTGAATCCATTTGTCCTGTTCGGCCTTATCAGGCAATTTACGTGGAAGGAGTATCCATTCAACTCAAAGCTAAAAAGCCGTCAGAAGCTAAAAAGTTTGACAAAAAAATTGATGATTTTGGATTTTAAAGTCTTAAAAGTTAAAAAATAAAGTTTATAAGCTCCAAACAATGACATTTTGATGCGATAAAATTGCAAAAAAAAACTAACTTTGCATTGCAAACAATAGATGTGCTAAATGGTTGAGATAATTATAAAAGGGATTTTGATTGGCTTATGTATTTCTGTACCATTGGGTCCAATTGGGATGCTTACCATTCAACGAACCCTTAACCGAGGTCAGAAACATGGGATAGCAACCGGATTGGGGGCAACTACATCAGATTTGATTTATACTATCATTACCTTATTCTTTTTAAGTTTTGTGCTCGATTTTATTGAAGCACATCGTTTTGTTATTCAATTAGTTGGAAGTTTGGTTGTAACTTTTTTCGGTTATTATATTTTCAGAACTAATCCTGCCACACAACCCAGACCAGATGAAACAGTTAAACACAGTCTGCCTGGCGATTTTTTCACTTCGCTTGGCTTGACATTTTCTAATCCGTTGGTTTTATTTGTTTTGATTGCCCTCTTCGCACGTTTCGAATTTATTAACAATTCCACCACTTTATTTGTTTCTATTTGTGGGATATTGTCAATTTTAGGTGGAGCATTATTGTGGTGGAGCTTACTGACTTATCTAGTCAGTCGGTTTAAAAGTAAGCTGAACATGAGGGAATTAAAACTAATCAATCAGATTACAGGTATTATCATCATTCTTATCGGTTGCGTTGGTCTATTCCTGAGTTTGATAAAATAAGAAAACAATTTCATCATCACTTCGAGTTTAATACATCATCTTAAATAATTCAACAATAGAAGTTTATTGAATATTGGATTCAATAAACTTTTTCAATTTATTACAGATTCAATTTATTCTTTATCAGTTCATTAGGATATATTTTAATATTG
>Ga0209429_10000164_pt1 | contig 47494 bp, 40 predicted proteins | sample BarGraNGADG00212_3_FD_184493 | JGI IMG/M metagenome (GOLD analysis project Ga0209429, IMG submission 184493) | Arctic peat soil microbial communities from Barrow, Alaska - Barrow Graham LP Ref core NGADG0004-212 (SPAdes) (version 2) | ecosystem: Environmental > Terrestrial > Soil > Wetlands >... | reverse complement strand
GGCAATTTTCTCGTTGAAGAATCTGAATCCGGAATCAGGTATACCCTCTTTTATTTTTTTAAAGAAAGGATAGGAATCAGTAAATGAGGTAACTAAATCATCAAAATGTTCCCATGACACATCTTTCTTCTTCCCGGCTATTTTAATAATTTCCGATATATGTTTCCAGCTATCCTTCACCGGTCCGCTGGCTGGCAGTGCACGATAATACCGCTGTGCCCGGCCTTCATTATTTACAATGGTACCAGTCGATTCGGCAAATGTCCCGGAGGGAATCAGAATGTCACTCCGTTTTGCGGTTTCATTCATCAGATGATCGAGAACGATGACCTTATTACACTTATCGAAAATCTCATCAACCGTTTCTTTTTCAGCTTTGTTGTACAGATCGTTTTCCAGGATGATTACAGTCTCTAAGTCACCTTTATTTATCACTTCCATTAAATCGTCGATAGGTTTCCCATCCATCAGTCCCAAACCAACGCTGTTGCATTCAGGGAAAATAATTGAAAGAGAAGGTTTTTTCCTCTTATGCGAAAGAGACATGGCTATATTTGCAGATGCATGAAGCAACATTAAATTGTTACTATGCAAACCGGTTATTATCACCGGATTATCAGCATTCATTAAAGCGTCTGCAATAATTTGTGCGTTATCATTTAAAGATTTATCAAAATCATCAGGCTTTGGTGCGTTTTTATCAATAAAAGATGCCACAGCGAATCCGAGTCGGGCAATGTCATCTGATGAAGACCTGTATTTCTCCTGAGCCAGATCGTCAAGTCTTGTACTGAATGATGCAGCTATAAAAAGAGGACTTTTAATATCCTGGGCAAGCTCCCTGACCGGAGTATCGTTCCATGAAGGTATTCCGGATTTTGCTGCCATTCCAAGCGATTTGTTCCTGATAGCTTGTCTTATTGCCAGAGCAAGCATAGGTGCACTATTTGTAACATCTTCTCCCATAATAAACAGAGCATCTGAATTTTCAATCTCTTTCAGAGAAGGAGCGTTAGCCACTCCGCTTTTCATTATCTGAAGAGCGGATTCTACAAGTTTGTATCTTACAGTTGAAATGCCATGATAGAAATTCTCTTTACCGACAAGTGTCTCCAAAGCAAAATTAGCTTCCAGAGAGGCCCGCGGTGAACCGATCCCGGCACTCTTTTTCCCATTAATTGCTGTCCTGATTGCTGAAATATAACTTTCATCCGATACCTCCTCAAGGTTCCCTTTTTTGGACGTTCTGACCAAAACTTTTTTTATCCTGTCGGGATTATTCAAAAACTCATAACCAAATCTGCCTCTGTCGCAAAGGAAGTATCCATTAATATCGCCATTATAACGGCTCGATATTCGTCTTGCATATCCGTATCTTTCACTTACCAGTGTATTACACCCAAGGCTGCAGTGAATGCAAACTGATGGTGCGTTTGTCATATCCCATTTACGGGTGTAATGATCTTTAAGAGTTTTATCGGTGAAGACTCCGGTAGGGCATACCTCAACGAGGTTTCCGCTGAATTCATTTTCAAGCACCCCTTCCTGATGCCGTCCAAAATAAACACGATTAGCGGACCCAAAGACATTCAGATCCTTTCCTCCTGCATAATCCCTGTAGAATCTGACACACCTGTAGCACTGAATGCAACGGTTCATTTCGTGATGAATGAATGGTCCGAGAAACTGATTCTTGTAAGTACGTTTTTTGAAAACAAAACGTCTGTAGTTATGACCTGTCATTACAGTCATATCCTGCAGATGACATTCACCGCCTTCATCGCATATCGGACAATCGTGCGGGTGATTTGTCATAAGGCTTTCAATCACTGAAGCTCTGAAAGCTTTAACATCAGGATCATTTGTTGAAATGATAAGACCTTCAACAACAGGTTCCATGCAAGACATTACAATCTTTCCCTTTTTATCGTCAGAATTGGCATATTTCTTTATAGCACATTGTCTGCAGGCTCCAACGGAACCCAATGCCGGGTGAAAGCAAAAATATGGTATGTCAAAGCCAAGAGCAAGACAGGTCTGGAGCAGGTTTTTATCCTGCTTAACCTCATAAAAAGTTCCGTCTATCTGAATTTTTACCATAATTACTTCCAGGGACAATGTTTCTCACTGATATGTCTTAAAAAATCATCACGAAAATACTTCAGACCACTTTGCAAAGGCTCCATGGCGCCGGGCGCATGTGCACAAAATGTATTTCCGGGAGCCATGTAGTGCGTATGGAATTCAAGGATCTCTATATCATCACTTTTTGCAAAACCTTTCTCAAAGGAGTCAAGGATCTTTTCGACCCAGGGAAGTCCTTCACGGCACGGTGTACACCATCCGCAACTTTCATCTGAAAAAAACTCTATCATATTATGAATGAATGCTACAGGACAAGTCTTATCATCGAGGATGATCATTGTTCCTGTTCCCAGCCTGCTGCCGGTTGCTCTCACTGAAGCGAAATCCATTTTTGTATCAAGATGCGATTCGATCATAAAGTCTGTTGACGCTCCTCCAGGAATCACGCCTCTTAATTTATACCCATCCTGCATCCCTCCCGCATGGTTCTCAATGATTTCCCGCATAGTGGTTCCCATAGGTAACTCCCAAAGGCCTGGTTTCTTAACACGTCCGCTTACACCAAATAGTTTGGTTCCTCCTTCACCGGTAAGGCTCAGCTTCATGAACCAGTCGGCTCCTTTTTCAACAATATGAGGGATCCAGCAGAGAGTTTCAACATTATTTACAACCGTTGGCTGTCCGAATAATCCGGATGTAGCCGGGAATGGTGGTTTTGTCCGTGGTATCCCTCTCTTTCCTTCGAGCGAATTGATAAGAGCAGTCTCTTCACCGCAGATATATCTGCCAGCACTGCTGTGCACGTAAATATCAAGATCATAACCTGTTCCCAGGATATTTTTTCCGAGATATCCGGCATCGTATGCCTCGGTAATAGCTTTCCTGACAATAATTTCAGCTTTTTTATATGCCCACCGGATAAATACATAGGCTTTTTGTGCCTGGATGGCATAAGAGGCAATTATCATCCCTGCTATAAGCTGGTGCGGATTGCCTTCGAGCAAATACCTGTCTTTAAAGGTGCCAGGTTCCATCTCGTCAGCATTGGCAATAAGGTATTTAAGTCCTGTTCCGTTCGTTTCTTTTGGTACAAGGCTCCATTTAAGACCTGTAGGGAATCCGGCTCCTCCTCTCCCCGTCAAACCGGATGATTTTACAAGGGTAATAATATCGGAAGAAGACATCCCTTTAAGAGCTTTTTCAACGCCATCATACCCGCCTTTTTTTTGATAATCCTTAATTCCGGGCGGAAGTGTGTGTTGATTAATATGTTCTGTCAAAGGAGTTTCCATAATCACCTACAGGTATTTATCGAGTATTTCGTCAATCTTTTCAATGGTTAAATTATTATAGTGGTCGTCATTTATCATTAAAACAGGGGCATGATGGCAATCGCCAAGACATGATACCGGCAGCAGGGTGAACCGTCCGTCATCAGATGTCTCTCCGGATTTCAGGTTCAGCTTTTTCGAAATGTACTCATAAACAGACTCGTAACCCATTACCATACAGCTTATTCCTTTGCATACAAGAATGATGTTTCTCCCGACAGGTTTACGGTAAATCCTTGTATAGAATGTTGCGACACTGTCGACCTCCTCAACCGACAAAGCAAGCTCAGAAGCGATATCATTAACAGCTTCATCAGAGATCCATCCGCGGTAATGCTGAACAATTTTTAAAGCATCGATACAGGCAGCTCCCGGAAAAGGATAGAGCTTTATCTCTTCGTATATTTCTTCTTTTTCCTGGTTGGTCAGCATTTATAATTCTTTGATAATATTATGGTTATAATAAAACTAATTTATCGGTCGAGATCTGCAAGAACAAAATCAATTGAGCCAAGTATTGATAATAAGTCAGGTATTGTGTAACCTCTTGAGATCAGAGGTACCATCTGGATATGCGGGAAGGAAGGGGTTCTGATCCTGGTACGGTACGATGATGTACCTCCGTCGCTTATCAGGTAATAACCGTTACTGCCTTTAGCCGCTTCAACAGGAACCATTGCTTCTCCTTCCGGAATTACCGGCCCCCATGTTACTCCAAGAAAGTGAGTTATAAGGGTTTCAATGTCCTGCATAGTTCTCTCTTTAAGCGGTGGAGTTGTTAAATGATGACCTGACTTATATGAACCTTTGGGCATACTATTTATGCATTGCTGCACTATTCTGAGACTTTGCCGCATCTCCTCCATTCTAATGAGCGATCTGTCGTAGCAATCGCCGTTTTTCCCGACAGGGATATCAAATTCAAAGTTTTCATAACCCGAATATGGTCGTTTCCTGCGATAATCCCATTCGACACCGGCAGCGCGGAGACCCGGGCCTGTAACTCCCCATTCGATTGCTTCTTCGGAAGTGTAGGCGCCTATTCCGATAGTTCTTGCCTTAAATATCCTGTTCCTGATGACCACTTTTTCAAATTCCTTTATTCTTTTTGGGAAATAGTCAATAAAGTTCTGAATCAGTTTGTTCCAGCCATTGGGAAGATCGTGTGCAACACCGCCGATCCTGAACCATGACGGATGCATCCGTCCTCCGGTGATAGCCTGCACAATATCAAATATTTTTTCCCTGTCGTTGAAAGCAAAAAATACAGGCGACATCTGGCCGAGATCCTGAGCATAAGTACCTAACCATACAAGATGACTTGCTATACGAAAAAGCTCTGTCATCATTACACGGATCACATTTGCCCTGTCGGGCACTGCTATACCTGCAATTTTTTCAACTGAAAGTACATACGCAAGGTTGTTGATGACACCACCGAGATAATCAATGCGGTCGGTATATGGAATAAATGAATGCCACGATTGTCTTTCACCCATTTTTTCAGCTCCGCGATGGTGGAAACCGATATCGGGTACCACTTCCACTATATCCTCACCATCAAGCTGAAGAATAAGTCTCAGCAGGCCATGAGTTCCGGGGTGTTGAGGTCCGACATTAAGAAACATAAAATCAGTATCCTCATTGTTCATTTTCAATCCCCATTCTTTCGGATCAAATTTAAGATCGTTGTCTGCAATTTCCCTCATTTGTTCACTCAGGACATAAGGTCCCATTTCAGTTGCTCTTGCCGGATACTCTTTCCTCAGAGGGTGACCTTTCCATGATTTTGGTAAAAGGATGCGACGCAGATCGGGATGCCCGTCAAATGTAATTCCGAACATATCAAAGATCTCCCGCTCATACCAACTGGCTGAAGGCCAGATATCTGTAATGCTCCGTATTGAAGGATAATCCCCCGTCAGAGGAATTTTGATACGAATATCCTCATTCCTTTCAAGAGAGGTCAGGTAGTAAACAATTGTAAAATCACTTACTGGCTGATATTGCTTCTTAGAACTTCTTCTTTCGTCAATTGCAGTCAGATCATAAAGCATTTGAAATGGCTTGTTTATCCCGTTTTTAAGAAACTTTAAAAGATCTGTAAAACTGTCTTTTACGACCCATATTGTAAGGATATTATCAGCGGTATCCTGTCGGGCAATAATAAAATTATCGTCATACCTTTCTTTTATTGCAGAAAAAAGAGACAGATCTTCAATCATAAAAAAAGCAGTTAACTAAGGAATGGATATTATTTATATTTCGTCCATCGTTCTTATTTTTCCCATCTTCATACGATCATCATTTTTGAGGTCCCTGATCGAGACCTTTTCCGGTCGTGATACACCCTGTGGTCCGATAACCCAGCTAAACGGCCGCTTTTCATGACCGATTGAATCACGTAGAAGTAACAAGCCTTCAAGAAAAGCATCGGGGCGGGGAGGACATCCAGAAACATACACGTCCACCGGCAGGAATTTGTCCACTCCCTGAACAACACTGTAAATATCATACATTCCACCTGAGTTTGCACAGGAGCCCATAGATATTACCCATCTCGGTGCCATCATCTGTTCATGAAGCCTTTTAATGATCGGAGCCATTTTAATAAATACTGTACCTGCAATAATCATCAGATCAGCTTCGCGGGGAGTGCCACGTATTACTTCACCTCCGAACCTCGCGATATCGTAGCGGCTTGTTATTGAAGTAGCCATTTCCACAAAACAGCATGAAAGACCGAAATTGAATGGCCAAATTGAGTTCTTTCTTCCCCAGGCAATAAGATCTTCAAGCCGGGTTAGGAGGACAGATTTCTGAACAGTTTTATCTATCATCGATGATTCAGAACCGGTTGAATTACCGGTTGGTTTGTCTAAAGTCCAGTTCAATGTAAAAGTTGGTTTTTATTTTTAAGGATTAATTTCCCTTTTGGACCGAAATCGAGCGCTTTAATTCCTATTTCATAAATGAGTACTGCAATTAATATCCCGATAAATACCAGAATACCAATGTATCCGGCAATTCCAAGCTCACGGAATGAGATCGCCCAGGTCATAATAAAAACTGCATCCAGATCGAAGATCACGAAGAAGATAGCAATAAGATAGAAATGTGATGAAAAACGTAATCGCGCATTTCCTGTAGGCGGGACACCGGATTCGAATGGTTCGCCGGTTAACTTCTCTTTATGTCTTTCGCCCAGGATATAAGAAAGTCCGAGCATAATACCTGCCAGTAACAAGACTGCTGAAGCATAAATAAGAAAAGGCCAGAATACTATTGCTTGATACGTAAACATGATGAACTATAGTACATTAGGGAATTTTTGGAAATAATACTAATACTATAAAGATAGTTTTTTAATCCGGGAATTCAAAAAAACTATAGGGTGATTTAAATAAATTATTGTCTAATTTATTACTTTGTACTTTTTTAAAATCTCCGTTGTACCCATCATAAAATCAAGATATTGTCCACGGCGATAAGGGAGTTTATTTTCCGAATTTTTCCTTGAAAGCTTTCCTTTAAAACTATCAATGGTTTTGTACCCCTTTGAATCCATCCATTTTTCAATTTCCATGACCATAGAGCTTATCACTTCAATCTGGTTTAAATATAGAGTACTTACAACTTGTACAGTGTCGGCTCCTGCCAGAATCATTTTTATAACATCCTTACCACTAAAAATCCCTGAGTTTGTACAGATGGAGGCTTTTATATTGTCATACAGTAAACCCGCAAAACGTAATGGCAACCGTTTGTCTTCAGAATTGCTAAGATTATAAGGAAATTGGTGTTTTTCAGTCTGAATATCAATATCCGGTTGAAATAGTCGGTTAAACATAACAATACCGTTTGCTCCGGCTTTATCGAGATCGGATATAAGCCGCAATGGATTGGTATAGAATGGGCTCAGTTTGACTGATACCGGGATGCTGACAGCTGACTTAACATCCATGAGGGTTTTTACCTGTTTCTTCTCAATATCTTCATGTTCTTTATCAAATTTTTCAGGAACCGTGTAAAAGTTAAGTTCTAAACCATCAACTCCTGTCTCCTCAATTTTCTTTGCATATTCAATCCATGCTTCGCTATTGACTGCATTCAGGCTGGCAAAAACAGGAATTGAAACAGACTCTTTTGCATTTTTCAGATTAACTAAATGCGCTTCAGGATATGTATATTCTGATTTGGAATCAGGAAATAGAGTTATCATTTCCGCATTTCGCTCTTCATATTCAGTTTTACGTTCAGAGAGCTCCAGGTTTTCAAGTTGCACCTGTTCCTCGAAAAGTGATTTATAAACTATAGCAGCTGCACCTGCCTTTTCCATTTGTTTAAGATTTCCAGTATTTGTGACCAGATTATTTGCTCCGACGATAATAGGATTTTTCAGTTCAAGTCCCATATACTTTGTTTTCAAGTTTGCCATAGCTGTCATTTTTTGAGTTTATTTTTCACTTTTTCCCGCACTGAGAGTCAGTTTTTATCATTAAATATCCAAATTACATAACAATTCCTGCTGAGAATTGTTTCAAAATATAAACCTGATTTTTAAAAATTTGCAATTTTCAATATTTGAAACTTGGTATAAAAAATTGAAAATACAATGGTATTACAAAATGTTTGTGTAAATTTATGTTTAAGGACCGCTGAAATTTAAAAATTATTAATCTTATAATTCCACCAATATGAAAACAAAAACACTCTGGATTGTCTTTGCAGTTGTTACCCTTGTTTGTTTTTCTGTACTTGGATTTTTCGGACATGAGATCTACAGGGAAAAACCACCCATACCTGAAAAAGTTGTTACTGAAAGCGGAGTAGTACTTTTCACATCTCAGGAAATAAAGGATGGTCAGAATGTATGGCAATCTATTGGCGGACAGGAAATTGGGACAGTTTGGGGTCATGGCGCTTATGTTGCTCCCGACTGGTCAGCTGACTGGCTTCACAAAGAGACAATCTTTTTACTGGATAAATGGTCACAAAAAGAATTTAGTGAACCATTTGACAAACTGAATGAAGAACAGCAGGCAATGCTGAAAGTGAGGCTTCAGAAAGCTTTGCGTACAAACACCTTCAATAGTAAAACAGGTATCCTGACAGTTTCGGATGAAAGAGCAGAAGCGATCAGAAGCAATATTAATCATTATAAAGGGCTTTTTATGGATGATCCCTCGCTTGATAAAGAGAGAACATCTTATTCTATCCCTGTTAATTCAATTAAAACCCGGGACCGTATGCAGCTTATGAATGCCTTCTTCTTCTGGGCTGCATGGGCTTGTACAACAAACCGGCCCGGATCGGATATCACTTATACAAATAACTGGCCACCTGACCAACTCATTGGAAATACTCCATCTGCAGGGATTGTGTTATGGACAGGTTTCAGCGTTATTATGCTGCTTATTGGCGTCGGGTTGCTCGCATACTATAACGCAAGAAACCGATCGGATGTCCTTGATAAATCATTACTGCCTCAGAATGATCCTCTTGGAGGGTTGAACCCCACGCCATCGATGACAGCAACTTTAAAATATTTCTGGGTGGTAATTGGATTAATCCTGGCACAGATACTGTTTGGAGTGATAACGGCTCATTACGGGGTTGAAGGTGGTGGCTTTTATGGTTTGAGATTAGATACCATTCTTCCTTATTCGGTATCGCGGACATGGCATGTGCAGCTTGCTCTTTTCTGGATAGCTACCTCATGGCTGGCTGCAGGGCTTTATATTGCACCGGCAGTATCAGGATTTGAACCAAAGTTCCAACGACTCGGGGTAAACGTACTCTTCATTGCTCTTCTGATTATTGTAGTTGGATCAATTATCGGAGAATGGATGGGTGTAATGCAGAAGCTTGGACTGGTACAGAATTTCTGGTTTGGACATCAGGGCTATGAATATGTTGATCTGGGAAGGTTCTGGCAGATATTTCTTTTTGCAGGATTTTTTATATGGCTATTTTTAATGTTTCGTGCTTTATGGCCGGCATTAGTTAAACCATCTGAGAGCCGTCAGTTATTAATAATGTTCATTATAGCTTCAGTGGCAATAGCAGGGTTCTATGGAGCAGGACTAATGTGGGGAAGGCAGACACATTTATCAATTGCTGAATACTGGAGGTGGTGGGTGGTTCATCTATGGGTCGAAGGATTCTTCGAAGTATTTGCAACGGTTATGGCTGCATTCCTTTTTGTAAGGATGGGATTGCTGAACATAAAATATGCAACAACCGGAGTTCTTTTCTCGACTATTGTTTATATGGCCGGCGGGGTTATCGGGACATTCCATCATCTTTATTTTGCGGGAACACCCACCTCAATTATTGCCCTGGGTGCATCATTCAGCGCTCTTGAAGTGGTACCGCTGGTATTTATGGGGTTTGAAGCATATCATAATCTGCAACTTAGCAGGGCAACACCATGGGTCATATCATACAAATGGCCAATCTATTTTATTATTTCTGTCAGCTTCTGGAACCTTGTCGGAGCCGGATTATTTGGCTTTCTGATCAATCCGCCGATAGCATTATACTATATGCAGGGACTTAATACAACTCCCGTTCATGGACATGCAGCCCTTTTTGGTGTTTTTGGCATGCTGGGAATTGGCTTAATGCTGTTCGTGCTTAAAGGCCTGACAATAAAATATGTATGGAAAACAAAATTATTGATGATTGCTTTCTGGTCAATAAATGCAGGCCTGATGTTAATGATACTTATAAGCCTTCTTCCTGTCGGAATATTACAGACTATTGCCAGTATAAAACACGGTATGTGGTATGCACGGTCATATGAATTTATGCAGGGTTCAACATTACAAACCTTGCGCTGGATGAGGATCTTCGGCGATACTATATTTGCAATTGGATCTTTGTCGCTGGCACTGTTTGTTATTGGTTTGAAAACAGGCTGGTCAATAGATAAAACTAAAAAACTATATCAGTAGTAATTATGGAAGAGCATATCGTCAAAATCATTAATATCCAACAAGTGACTCATGATGTTAAAAGGTTTCGGGTTTATTGATGGATACGATAAGAGGTTTTATGTATGTGGACCTCCTCCTATGATGGATGCAGTTATGAAACAACTGGCAAATTTAGGTGTTGCTGAACATTCAATATAAAGCAACCTCATAAGGGAGAACCAGCTGCAAAGAATACAGGAATAAGGTCCGCAACCGGCAGATTTATTACTTTTCTGGATTCTGATGACGAATTTAATCCCAAACACCTGGAATTCAGAAAAACTGTTTTATTGCAAAATCCTGATGTTAAATTTTTATACCATTGGCTGAATGAGTATTCAAAGAAATACTTACTTTATCTGTCCTTTAAAATAACGGACTCAGGTACTTCATCAAGTGAATAATAATCACTCTCTATCCTGTCCCGATAAACCTTAACGATACGAAACCCGGAGGGCGCTGTGGACAATGGTTTACCAACGGCACTGGTGGTGATCATATCAATACTTCCATATTTTGCCGATGCATTATTATGGAGATGTCCGGCAAAAACAGCATCAACATTTTTTTCTTTAAATAGTGATAGATACTTATTCCGTGTTTCAACAGCGATATTTGAATAGGTTTCGGGCTCATCAAATGTATTGATGAAAAACGGATAATGGGTAAAGAGAATTATATGTCTGGCTCTTTTTCCTTTTGAAAGCTCTTTTTTCAGCCAGTCAAATTGTTCTTGTTCCAGAAGTGGGGTATTGGATTTTATAAGGCATGAATTAAGGCCTATGAAGGTGTTTTTTTTATGTTTAAATGAGAATCTGTCTGAACCGTAATCAGAAATGAATAAATCAATACTCTTCTGTTGTGGAGGAAGTCCGATATCATGGTTCCCGGGAGAGTAATAGACAGGTATATCTGCATCGATTTTAGCAGTAATTCGTTTAAACTCTGCAACCTGCATCCTGTCATCCTTATTGTTTACCAGATCGCCGGTTATCACTACAAAATCGGGATGGAGCCTGTTAATTTCATATGAAGCTTTCTCGTACAATTCGGTTTCTTTCGAGAATCCCTTATTCGACTCAAAGAATCCGAATTGTGGATCGGTAAGTTGTATGAAAAAGAAAGATGAGGAGTAGCTTTTCTTCTGAGCATTACCAGGTATGTTGATCAGTAAAAGGAAGGAGAGCGCAATAACCAGTTTAATTGATTTCATAAATTTTTGTTTGTGGATTTACAATACAAATTTAGCTGTTTTACAGTTTTGCTGATCAATCTTTATGGCTTTTGTTCAATAGAGAATAAGAATCACGAGTTTAACCTTTCCACCGGGAGCCTGAATTTATTTATCTTGAAAACTGAAAAGAGGATGGGGAAAAAACATTTAATGGGAATTGATGCAAATATTCTATGAAAATTAAAAAATTATTATACTTTTGCACTGCCTTATACCGCCTGTGCCAAGGCTACGGCGGACAATGCGGGGTGTAGCGCAGCCCGGTTAGCGCATCTGGTTTGGGACCAGAGGGTCGCAGGTTCGAATCCTGCCACCCCGACATTAACAACACAAAACCCACTGATAATAAGCAAATTACAGTGGGTTTTTTCTTTGTTATAAATAATGTGGTCAACACGCCCGGCTTTTCCATTAATTAAGAAGACTGGAATTTGATCATGAAAGAATTTAACATATCTTTATATAGTCACACCTTGACTAATGACTTTAAATGGTACACTTTGGTTTGAAGACATACATTTAATAATTCTGCTTCAAGTTATTTTGTTCAAATTATTGAGCCAGGAAGCGTTCGTGAAGATACAATGAGAACTTTGTATCCCTATACTCGTAATATTGAAGGAAAGTCTTGGAAGGGCAATAATCTCTCCTGAGGAACTGAAACTGAATAACGGGTATAACCAATAAAATCAATAAATATAAAACAACATTATGAAAAAGTTAGAAACTGTGCTTGGATTACTTTTTTTATCAGTAATTACATGTACCGGCCAAATTACTTTAAATAAGGTAAGTGATGAGCTTTTATTTAATGTACCTCCTTTTGCACAATGTCATGCTTCCACAATTGTAGAGGTTACACCTAAGAGATTTATGGCAGCTGTTTTTGGAGGTACACGGGAACGAAATAAGGATGTGTGCATCTGGCTTTCTATAAAAGAGAATGACGAATGGGGCAAACCTGTAAAGATAGCCGACGGTATTATGAATGACACCTTACGTTATCCATGCTGGAACCCGGTGCTTTTTAAAACAAAAGAAGGGAAACTGTTTTTATTCTATAAAGTGGGCCCTGATGAAACCGTGTGGTGGGGTATGGTCCGTACTTCCATTAATGATGGAAAAACCTGGACTTCTCCTGAAAGATTACCTGAAGGAATCTTAGGTCCGATCAAAAATAAACCTGTTCAATTGGCTAGTGGCACTATTCTTTCTCCATCAAGTACTGAAACAAAGGAAGGCAGTTGGAAAGTACACATAGAAAAATCTACTGATCTGGGAAGAACCTGGCAGTTGATCCCGATTGATCCTAAAACAGAATTTAATATAATACAGCCTAGCATATTAATCCATTCAAAAAATAAATTGCAGATTCTGTGCAGGAGTGAGAATAATGTTATAGTACAAGCTTATTCTGAAGACAATGGAAATAATTGGGGAGCATTAACTAAAACAGACTTACCAAACCCAGACTCTGGAATAGATGCTGTTACCCTTAAAAACGGATGGCATTTGTTGGTATACAACCCAACCATACAAGGGAGAAGTGGAAGAGCTAAACTTAATGTGGCGGTATCAAAAGATGGCATAAAGTGGTCTGATGCGCTTATTCTTGAAAATGAAAAACAAGGCGAGTTTAGTTATCCGGCAGTGATTCAGGCGAAAGATGGGAAAGTGCACATCACGTATACGTATAACCGCATAAACGTAAAATACGTGGTGCTGGAGGTGGCAAAGTGAATACACCACAATAGCCTTGTGCTTTTAGAAAATTATTTACTTGATAAAATTAATTTTTTGCAGGAGATTAACTATTTTTAGTCTGACTTGAGTTTTAGAAAATAATGTATTTACAGATGGAGAAGAAATCTACAAGAAAACCAATTATTATAGGAGTTATTCCTGCCCGGTATGCCTCTTCAAGGTTCAAAGGGAAAATCATTGCAGATATTGCTGGTAAACCAATGATTCAATGGGTTTATGAGCGTGCAAAACAATCAAAAATATTAAATAAATTGATTGTTGCTGTTGACGATCCGAGGGTTAAAGCTGTTGTTGAAGGTTTCGGTGGAGAAGCTATTTTAACGGGGAGTCATCATCAATCTGGAACTGATAGGATTGCTGAAGTTATTGAGAATATTGACTGCGATATTATCGTAAATATTCAAGGTGATCAGCCGTTGTTTGATCCCATGATGATTGAAGAAGCGGTTCAACCGATGATTGATAATGTTGAAATCCTAATGTCAACTTTAAAACGGGAAATAGACAAAGACGAATTTCATGATCCCGGAGTTGTAAAAGTAGTTGTTGATGATCAGAATTATGCGCTTTATTTTTCAAGATCTATTATTCCCTATCCACGAAATGATGAAGCGCTTAAAGTTTATGAGCATATTGGTTTATATGCGTATACCAAAGATTTTCTCAAAACCTTTTCGAAGCTTCCCATGGGCTATCTTGAAAAAATTGAGTCCCTGGAACAACTTCGAGTTTTGGAAAGAGGATACAAACTTTTTGTAGCTGAAACGAAAGCCGAAAGTATTGCAGGTATTAGTGTTGACACTATTGAAGATCTGAATCGGGTTGAAAAAATTATAAAAGAAAATAAAAAAAATAATGGGAACTAAAAGGGAAAATATCGAAAAGATATATCAGGGCTTTTCATCTGATGTAAGAGAATTGCTGGATAGATCTATTTCTATCATTGTGTCGGCAAAGAAAAGAGGAGGTAAAGTAGTTGTTGTAACAGGAAGCGGCCCCAATATTCACGAAGGGGTAACAACCCTTATTGCCGAGCTTATTCATAAAGATATAATTGACGGAGTGACAACCAGCTCAGCTGTTGTTGCTCATGAAATGGGAGGTGTACTGGAGGAGGTTAAAAGAGTAGATGGACGGAAGATGGGACTGGATGAGAAATTACTTCCAAGGGGAAACGTTTTTGAAGTAAGCTTACTTCAGGCCGGAGTTCTCAACGACCTGAAAAAAGAGATGATTATTGACGAAAGCTTAATTGATAAAGCACTTTCTCTTGAAGGAGATGTTATCATTAAAGCAGCCGGGAATATGGCCTATCCTTTAGGATTGCGTACCGAGATGCTGGCAAAAGAAATCATATTTATTGCTAAAAGTAAAGGTGTCACATTTGAACTTGTAGCCGGTGCTGGTGCCGATAGAAATACAATGCTTGGAGCAGCCTTTGAAAAAAAAATTCCTTTGTTGGTAACCATACCGCAATTAGTTGGAGGAGGCATGGTTGGTATATCTATCGCTGATTCAATTTCCATTATGGAAAGATCAACCAGAATAGCTCAAATGATGGAATCGGCTGATGTTATTATTGAATCGGCTGTTGTACTTTCACAAGAGATTCACGATGGACCGTTTGAAACCTATACCGGACATGGGATCTGGTCACATTGGGAAGGATATCACACTTACAGTCTGAAAGATAAAACACTTGTCCGTATCGACCTTGATCCAACACTGAAAAAAGCATGGGATTTTGATAAGCAATCGGGTAAAGTGCAATTAGCTATCAACCAGGGATTACCAAAAACAAAATTAATGTCAATTCCGTTCCGAATGGAAATGTCTGGTTTTGCACGACTCGAAAAAAGTATTCCTGTGATAACCGATTTGGGAAGTGCCTGGCCTGTTATTGCTTATCGCTTAGAGCAGGAACTCAATCTGTCACTTGATTTTATGTCGTACCCGCAACAAACCCGGGAAGGCAAAGTGATGCGCAAATGGATTGTTGAAAATATTAAACCTATTAATAAAGAGAGGCTTTACCAGTGATCAGCTTTTAATATGTCCTATTTATACTTGCTGATCAAGGATTGTTAAAGGGACGAAATGCGCTTTGTCGGTTATGAGTATTTGCAATGATTTTATGGCGTTGCCATTCCGGCAATTCGGTGAGGAAGACCGCAGAAAAATTGAAAAATTTACTGAGGAATTAAAAGGAATTATTAATTGATCATTTAAGTTACATTACTCCTAATAAACTAATCAAATGAAACTTTCTATTCTGGACCTGATTATCTTTATTGTACTGACTTTTGGAAGCGTAATTTTTGGTGCCAGTTTTTTCTTTAAAAAAAAGACATCAGACCAATTTACTTCCGGAGGAGGCAAATTACCAGGATGGATAGTTGGGATGTCATTATTTGCAGCTTTTTTGAGCAGCATAAGTTTTTTAGGACTGCCGGGTAAAGCTTATATGTCGAACTGGAATGCATTTGTATTTAGCCTTTCCATCCCAATCGCCGCAATTCTTGCTGTTAAGTTTTTTGTTCCTCTTTACCGGGGACTGGGTAGTATTTCGGCTTATAATTACCTTGAAGTTCGTTTTGGCGCCTGGGCAAGAATTTATGCTTCGACATGCTACTTATTAACCCAGCTTATGCGTATCGGTGCTATTCTTTTATTGCTCGCATTACCTCTGAATGCCTTATTTGGGTGGGATATAAAGACAATAATTGTTATCACAGGTATTGCTGTAACTCTTTATTCAATGTTTGGTGGTATCCAGGCCGTTATCTGGATAGCTGCGGTCCAGGGTATTATCCTGATTGCAGGTGCAATTATCTGCGCAATAATATTAACATTCTCTATGCCCGATGGGCCAGGACAGATTTTCGAGATTGCTTCAGCCAGCCATAAATTTAGTCTTGGAAGCTTTGGAATCAGCCTGAAAGATTCAACTTTCTGGGTTGTTCTGATTTATGGATTATTTATTAATCTCCAGAATTACGGTATCGATCAGAGCTATGTACAGCGCTATATGACAACCAGTTCTGTAAAAGAAGCGAAGTCTTCTGCATTATTTGGTTTTTTGTTGTATATACCCGTCTCACTCGTGTTCTTTTATATCGGAACAGCACTCTTTGCATATTACACTGCTCAACCCGAATTATTACCTGCTAAACTCAAAGTAGCTGGTGCCGCTGATAAGGTTTTTCCATTTTTTATTGCAAATGCACTTCCTAAAGGTATTACAGGACTTTTAATCGCATCAATTTTTGCATCTGGAATGAGCAATGTATCTACCAGCATAAACGGCACTGCTACAATTATCTTAACTGATTATTATAAACGCTATATTAACAAAGAAGCCAATGAAAAATCATCAATGAAAATTCTTTATGGTGCTTCATTGATATTTGGTGCGTCGGGTGTGATTATCGCTTTATCACTTGTAGGTGTTGAAAGTATACTGGATGCCTGGTGGAGCCTGGCCTCAATCTTTAGCGGTGGAATGCTGGGATTATTTCTTCTGGGATACCTCTCAAAGAGTGCGCGTAATGTTGATGCAATTATTGGCGTGATTGTCGGAGCATTGATTATCATCTGGATGAGTCTGTCTCCAATCTATTTTACAGAAGGAAATCTGTTGGCTTTCAGAAGTCCGTTTCACAGCAATCTGACAATAGTATTCGGCACACTTGCAATTACTCTTGTTGGATTTTTCCTGGCAAAATTATTCACTAAAAAATCAATATGATTTCATATCAGATTTATGTTCAGGAATAATAAAATCAAGAATGTAAAAATATGCTTGTAAGCAAATAGTGAATCATCATGTTTACTTATTTATTGAACATACCGGTAAGGTTAAGAACAGTTTAAACGTTACCTTTGAGAATAATATTTCATTAAAAACATTTCTTCATTATGTCAAAACTGTTTTCATCTTTGATCATAAAGAATCTCAGCTTAAAAAACAGGATTGTTGTTTCGCCGATGTGCCAGTATTCTGCAATTGACGGATTCTCAAATGACTGGCACCTGGTACACCTCGGAAGCAGGGCCGTTGGCGGTGCAGGACTGGTTATTTCAGAGGCAACAGCTGTCTCCCCCGAAGGACGTATCTCTCCAGGCGATCTTGGCCTATGGAACGATGAGCATATACCCGGATTAAAAAAGATTGTCAGCTTTATACATACGCAGGGCTCAATTGCCGGGATCCAGCTTGCCCATGCAGGTAGAAAAGCTTCCTGTGCAGTGCCAAAGGAAGGTGGAAAACAGCTCGATGAAAATAATGGGGGATGGCAAACCGTTGGTCCGGGCGATATACCTTTCCTTAGCGGAGAAAGAGCCCCTGAGTCACTGAACAAAGAAGGTATCCGGAAGGTGGTTTCAGATTTTAAAGCCGCTGCTGAACGTGCACGTGTTGCCGGTTTTAAAGTGGTGGAGATTCATAGCGCGCATGGATACCTGCTGCATGAATTCCTGTCTCCCCTCAGCAATCAGCGTACTGATGAATATGGAGGTTCATTTAAGAACCGCATCCTCTTATTGCAACAGGTCATCGATGCCGTTAAATCGGTGTGGCCTGCTGAAAACCCTCTTTTTGTCCGTATCTCTGCAACTGACTGGACAGAAGGAGGATGGACCACGGAGGAGAGTGTGAAACTGGCTTACATAATAAAAGATATGGGTGTTGACCTGATTGATTGCTCCTCAGGCGGTAATATTTATAATGCCAAAATACCTGTCGGTGCGGGTTACCAGGTTCCTTTCTCAGAAGCAGTGCGGAAAGCAGGAATATTGACCGGGGCAGTTGGATTTATAACCTCCGCCAGGCAGGCCGAATTAATTCTTCAGGAAGAAAAGGCCGATCTTGTGCTTTTAGCCAGGGAGTTCCTGAGAAACCCCTATTTCCCGTTATTGGCCGCACGTGAACTGGGTGTGGATGTATCATGGCCATTGCAATACATCAGGTCTAAATAAATTTGATTTGATATAAAAACTATTATTTTCTCATAATTATTATAAATTTACCTGTATTCTAAAACTGCTTAAATGAAAACCGGAAATCTGAAACTTTGTGCATTGTCCCTTACTGTTGCGGTTTCTCTCATGTTGATCAACTGGACAGTAATGCCTGAAAATCAAAAAAGAGCTTCTTCTAAAATCAATACATTAACAGAAGCTGAAAAAAAATCAGGATGGAGACTCCTGTTCGATGGCAAAACTTTTAACGGTTGGAGAGGATTAGGAAGAGATCATGTTCCAAAAGGTCTCTGGGTTATAGAGGACGGTTTAATAAGAAAAATTAATAACGCTGATGTCAAAAACCTGCCTGATGGCAGTCCGGTTGAGATAGGCGACCTGATGACAACTGAAACATTTGATAATTTCGAGTTATACTTTGAATGGAAGATCAATAAGGCAGGTAACAGCGGCCTGAAATACAATGTTTCTGAAGAGATATCACAGAAATACGGTTCAAAATATTCTGCACTTGGCTTTGAATATCAGTTACTTGATGATGGAGATCCAATGTACAGCAATTTAAAACCATCGCAGTTTTCAGGTTCCCTTTATGATCTTATTCCTGCAAAAAATATTGTTCTGAAACCTGTCGGTGAGTTTAACAGCAGCAGGATACTGATTAACGGCAATCATGTGGAACACTGGTTAAATGGCATAAAAGTGGTGGAATTTGAGTTCGGATCAAAAGAGCTGGATGGAGCTTACAAAGTGAGTAAATTCAATAAAATACCGGGCTTCCAGAATAAAAGAAAAGCTTATATAGTTCTGCAAAACCATAACGATGAATCATGGTTCAGGAATATTAAGATCCTTGAACTGATATAATGATTGATTGTGAAACGAAATGACTTAATAAAAGAAATCCGCAGTAGTAATAATGAATGTGAGATTTTAGTAATAGGAGGGGGTGCGACTGGCCTGGGAATTGCAGTTGATGCTGCTTCCAGGGGATATAAAGTTGTTCTTCTTGAACAAAGTGATTTTTCGAAAGCCACTTCCAGCCGCAGTACAAAATTGGTTCATGGAGGTGTTCGTTATTTGCAGCAGGGAGATCTTAAATTAGTTATTGAAGCACTTCGTGAAAGAGGGCGCCTGCGTCGCAATGCTCCTCATCTCGTTAAAGATATGAGATTTATTATCGGAAATTATAAATGGTGGGAACAGCCTTTTTATACAATTGGACTCACCTTTTATGATCTGCTGGCAGGTAAATTGGGATTGGGGCGTTCTCTGCCTCTTTCTTCAAAAACAGTAAGAAAAGAAATTCCCGGATTAAAAAGTGACGGACTACGAGGCGGCGTTGTGTACCATGACGGTCAGTTTGATGATGCCCGGATGGCAATAACTCTTGCTCAGACTGCTGTCGATCATAAAGCAGTTTGTTTGAATTATATAAAAGTGACCGGATTACTGAAAGATTCATCTTCTAAAATAATTGGAGTAAAAGCAGTTGATACATTATCAGGGGAAGGGTGGATTTTCAAATCAAGAATCGTAATTAATGCTACCGGGGTATTTGTTGATGATATTATGGGAATGGATACACCGGAGGCTAAAAAGAAAGTTCGTCCCAGCCAGGGCGTTCATTTGGTTGTCGATAGTAAATTTTTAGGAGGACAATCTGCTTTAATGATACCAAAAACGAAAGACGGACGGGTGCTATTCGGTGTTCCCTGGCATGGCAAGGTAGTATTGGGCACCACTGATACTCCTTTGACCACTCCCGAAATAGAACCACTCGCCCTGGATGAGGAAGTCGATTTTATTTTAGATCAGGCAGGACAGTACCTCGATATGAAACCTGCCAGGGCAGATGTGCTTTCCGTTTTTGCCGGTTTGCGTCCGCTGGCTGCACCAACTCACAGTGACTCTAAGAAGACAAAAGAGATTTCACGCAGTCATAAGATTTATAAGTCTGAATCAGGGTTACTTACTATAACCGGAGGGAAGTGGACAACTTATCGGGAAATGGCAGAGGAAATAGTAGATATGGCTGTCAGTATGGGCAATCTTCTTCCTAAACCTTGTGCAACAATGAATTTGAAGCTGCATGGCTATTCTGAAAATTCAGATGATTCAACCTGGAGTTATGTCTATGGCAGTGATGCAGAAATGATAAATGCCCTAATGAAGGAAGACAAAGAAAATGCAACCCTTCTGCATCGTGACTATTCGTTTACGGTCGCTCATGTCATCTGGGCTGTCAGGGAAGAAATGGCTGAGAGTCTGGAAGATGTCCTGGCTCGCCGCGTAAGAGTATTATTCCTGGATGCAAAAGCAGCAATAGAAATGGCTCCGAATGTAGCTTCTATTATGGCAAAAGAATTAAAAAGACCGAAAGAATGGGAAGAACATCAGGTTATTGATTTCACGAAACTGGCAAAAAGGTATCTTCTTAATTAACTTCAAAACCTCAATATCAGATCGACACGGAGCTCTGACCGGAGCATTCGTGGCTGCTGCAAAATCCGTTACAGGTTCTTATTGATTTTAAAATCAGATGTTTCATGAAAAGTAATTGATGGAAAATTTTCCCTCGCTAATTTAAGCATCCATTCACTCTCAGCGAAAAACACCGGATTTTTCTCTTTATCGTAAGCAATAGCTCCCGACTTTCTGTTTATAAATTTTTCAAGCTCTTTTTTATCTTCAGTTGTCACCCAACAGGCCTTAACAAATGGGAGAGTGGAAAAGTTGCATTTTGCTCCATACTCATGCTCAAGCCTGAATTTTATAACTTCATACTGAAGCTCCCCGACAGTACCTATAATTTTTCTATTACCAGGTTGTTGCGTAAATAGCTGGGCCACACCCTCATCAGTCATCTGACGTACTCCCTTCTCAAGCTGTTTTGTTTTTAAGGGGTCAAGGTTGACAACTTCCCTCAGTATTTCAGGTGCAAAGCTGGGAACACCTTTGAAGTGCAATAATTCACCTTCAGTCAGAGTGTCACCTATCTTGAAATTACCGCTGTCATAGAGTCCAACAACATCTCCGGGGAATGCTTCTTCAATAATACTTTTATTATTTGCCATAAAGCTTGTTGGTGAAGAGAACCTGATTTTTTTCTCTGCCCTTGTATTAAAGTAAAACTTGTTCCTTTCAAATCGCCCCGAACAAATACGCATGAATGCTATTCTGTCGCGATGATTGGGATCAAGGTTAGCATGGATCTTAAACACAAAACCGGTAAGTTGTTCCTCATCGGGTTCAACAATGCGTTCTGATGCCTGAATTTTTCCCGGGCAAGGCGCAATTTCAAGGAAGGTTTCCAGTAACTCCAAAACACCGAAATTATTCAATGCACTTCCAAAAAACAGGGGAGCTAAATAACCTTCCCTGTAAAGCGACATATTAAAGGTTTCGAACATATCATGCACAAAGTCAATTTCTTCCCATAAACGGGTGATACTTTCAATACCCACAAAGTCCCTTAATTTTGGATCCTGAATATCCTTTGTACTGATGAGGCTCTCTGAGACACTTGTTTTTTCAGGTGCAAAGATCTGAACTTCTTCTTTGAACAGGTTATATACTCCTTTAAAATGTCTGCCATTTCCAATGGGCCAGGTATACGGACACACTGCGATTTTAAGCTCCCTCTCCAGCTCATCTAGTAAATCGTAGGGATAAATACCCTCTCTGTCCATTTTGTTGATAAATATCATCACCGGGGTGTTTCGCATCCGGCAAACTTCCATCAGTTTACGGGTCTGTTCTTCAACTCCTTTCACTGAATCAACAACAAGGATTACGCTATCTACGGCTGAAAGGGTACGATAGGTATCTTCGGCAAAGTCTTTATGGCCAGGAGTATCGAGAATATTTACTCTTATATTGTTGTAATCGAATGCCATTACCGATGTTGATACTGATATCCCACGCTGCTTCTCAATTTCCATAAAATCAGAAGTAGTGGTCTTCCTGATTTTATTGCTTCTTACTGCACCGGCAGTCTGAATGGCCCCGCCAAAAAGAAGTAGCTTTTCGGTAAGAGTGGTTTTACCGGCATCAGGGTGGCTGATGATGGCAAAGGTCCTTCTTTTTCTTATCTCACTTTTTAAATCCATAAAATAGTCTAATATATACTATGTCGCCTTTCAATCAGTTTTTCATCCGATATATAATCATCATATTGCATCTGTTTGTCAATCATTCCTTTTGGTCCTATTTCAATAACCCGGTTACAGACGGTTTGGATAAACTCATGATCGTGAGATGACATCAGGATATTTCCCTTAAACCTAATCAGCGTATTATTAAATGCCTGAATCGACTCCAGATCGAGGTGGTTGGTGGGGCTGTCTAAAAGCATAACGTTCGCATTACGTATCATCATTCGTGCAATCATGCAACGGACCCTTTCTCCTCCGGAAAGAACATTTACCTTCTTATATATCTCCTCCCCTGAAAAAAGCATCTTTCCAAGAAATCCTCTCAGGTAGAGTTCACTGGTATCCTCTGAATATTGCGACAACCAGTCAGTCAGGTTAATATCCTTTTTGAAGAATTGTTCATTATCAATCGGAAGATAAGCCTTTACAATGGTTTGTCCCCATTCAAATGAGCCGTGATCAGGCTTTTCATGATCCTTAAGTATCTCAAAAAGAGTTGTCATGGCTCTGGTGTCTTTTGACAGAAAGACTATTTTGTCATTTTTATTTACTGTAAAATTAAGGTCTTTAAACAGAAGTGTACCTTCAACACTTTTACTTAGTCCCTTCACTGTGAGGATATTATTACCGGGTTCGCGTCCTGGTGTGAAAATTATTCCGGGGTATTTACGGGTCGATGGCTTAATCTCTTCAATATTAAGCTTCTCAATCATTTTTTTCCTGCTGGTAGTTTGTTTTGATTTTTTTACATTTGCTCTGAACCGGGCAATGAATTCCAGCAGTTCTTTTTTCTTTTCTTCAGCTTTTTTATTCTGAACAAGCTGCTGCCTAAGAGCCAGCTGACTAGATTCATACCAGAAGCTATAATTTCCTGAAAATTGCTGTATCTTACTGAAATCGATATCAATGATGTCGGTGCATATAGAATCAAGGAAATGACGGTCATGGGATACTACCAACACCGTGTTTTCGAATTCTGACAGGTAATTCTCAAGCCAGTTCACTGTATCAAGATCAAGGTCATTGGTAGGTTCATCAAGTAAGAGATTATCGGGTTTGCCGAACAGTGCCTGGGCAAGCAGCACTTTGACCTTTTCTTTTCCGGTAAGTTCTTTTAGCAGTTTATGGTGTTGTTCTTCTTTAATTCCCAAACCACTCAACAAGCTGGCGGCATTACTCTCAGCATTCCATCCATCAATCTCGTTGAATTTTTCTTCCAGTTCAGAGGCCCTGATCCCATCATTATCTGAAAAATCAGTTTTTGAATAAAGGATCTCTTTTTCCTTCATGATGCTCCATAACCGGGTATGGCCCATCATTACGGTATCGAGCACAAAGCATTCATCGAATTCAAAATGATCCTGTTTCAGAACAGATAACCGCTCACCCTGCCCAAATGATATTGAGCCGGTACGCGCTTCAACCTCTCCGTAAAGCATTTTCAGCAGTGTTGATTTCCCGGCTCCGTTGGCTCCGATTATACCATAACAGTTACCGGGGGTGAAAACAAGGTTAACATCCTGAAATAAAATACGTTTTCCAAACTGAATACTAAGATTTGATACTGTGATCATGAGAGATTATTTATCTGGTTACCTTAATTACGATCCCGCTTCCTATTGTTTTTCCTTTTGTCTTAAGTATAGCGGGTGTGGTTATTTCGTTTTTATCTGCTATGATCTGAATATAAAATAACCCTTCCCTGTTGAATTTCAGAGGGATATTGTAACTGTTTCCACTTTTATATCGGGCAATTTCCCATGCTGGAATATTGAGATATTCTTCATCAGTGAAATCTTTGTAACTGCCTTTCTTTTCCAGCTGTTCAGGTTTTAGCGGTTTCGGAATATCTTCCCTGTAGATTATCAGAAAGTAAGGGAAATTCTTACCATCAGTTTTGAATGTAATACTTCCCTGTTCATTGATGTCCAACTGTGCAGGTATATTTTCAAACTCAAAATATTTGTCTATAAACTCCTCGTAATACCTGAACTGATTCTCAGACATAAAATATCCGATACCAACATAGTTATGGGATTTATCAATGATATTTTTTTTATGTCCGTCAGCAGGGGCTCTTTCCGACATGAAGGAATTATGCCCTTTATTCATCATTTCCGAAATGGTTGCCGTTGAATTTATATATCTGTCAGTTGTCCATTCACCAAAAGCATTCTCCGAAACATGATCGTAACCTCCTGCAAAGGCATATCTGTGATAAGGCTTTTCCCCGTTAAGATTCCAGTGAGAAATATACTTGTTTTCAGCAGCCTCTTTACATATCTTATTTGCCACCCTCGATGCCAGTATATCTAGTTTAACTTCGCCGGCACCATTTCTTTTCCTGCTTTTGTTAATGATACCGAGCTGGTTCAATTTTATTCTCAGCGCTTCTTCATTATCTTTGAATTCATTGAGTCTCAATTCGTTATTGTTCAGTTTAATGTAATTCTCAATGTCACTCTTCTTTATATCAGTAGTCTGGTGTGGAAGAATTGAATGAGGAAGACAAACGAGAATGATAATTATTAGCAAAATAAATTTTAATAGTTTCAGCGTTTTTTTGAACATAATAAATTTCGGATTGTTTAAAGATGTAAAAGTAATTTATAAAATATGAAACCGAATAAACTTATGATCCTATTTTCATTGCTTACATTAACTCTTGCAGGTTTCTCCCAGGAAAAAGGCTTTTATGACTTTAAAGTTAAGACTCTTGAAGGACAGGATTTTGATTTTTCTTCTCTTAAAGGAAAAAAAGTCATGATTGTCAATACCGCTTCAAAATGCGGATTCACACCTCAATATAAAGACCTTGAAGCACTATACGACCAGTACGAAGGTAATTTGATAATTATAGGATTTCCTGCAAATAATTTTGCAAATCAGGAACCTGGATCTGCCTCCGAGATCAGAAAATTCTGTACTGAAAACTACGGAGTCACATTCCCTATGATGGAAAAGATTTCTGTAAAGGGTAACGATATACACCCTTTATATAAATGGCTCACTTCAAAAGAAAAGAATGGAGTGATGGACTCTGAAGTAAAATGGAATTTTCAGAAGTATCTTATTGATGAGAATGGCAAACTTGTTGATGTAATCTATTCGAAAGAAAAACCAGAATCTGAAAAAGTAATTTCTTGGTTATCTGCTAAATAGAGTTCAAGATCACAAGACAATCAGACAATAAAAGGGATGCCTGATATAACCATAAATACCTGACTTTACAATCTTTGATGTGTTCTCAAAATTTACATCGGGATTACCTTTTCTTTTTAAAAGGTAAAAACCAACAGATACCGGGTACAACGATAAGATGAGTAGTATCCATGAAATAACCTGGTGAATGGATAGTGGATCACTGAAGCATACTTTATAATTCAACAAGGTTATAATGAATATACTTTCAAAAGCAAAAAACCTTGGTATTCCATGATACCTCTTATGTTTTATTGAAAGGAACCATGAAAAAATTATTATCAGAATTGTACCGATGATCAGGGCGAAAATATTCACTGGTAATTATTGTTTATCAGTTGGTTTCTCATTTGCTTTTTTCAGGAAATTATAAACCTCTATCTGAGACCGGACAGGTTTCTTCCCTGACTTCACAAATTGGTTTGACAAAGAAGCATCCAGTTTACGGGCTTTAACATTATCGCTCCACTGAATCTCAAATATCTTCTTCATTTCATTCTTAATGCCTTTGTCAAAAATCGGGCAGGTAACTTCAATGCGATGTTCAATATTCCTTGTCATCAGATCAGCTGAAGAAATAAAGCACTCTTCATTTCCTCCGTTACAGAATATCATGAACCTGGTATGCTCAAGAAAACGATCGACAATACCTATACCTTTGATATTTTCGCTAATCTTTTTTAATCCGGGAACAAGTGAAATCATTCCCCTTATAATCAACCTGACAGTTACACCTGCATTGCCTGCTTCATAAAGGTAATCAATGATTTCTCTGTCGGTCAGGTTATTTAGTTTAAGGAAGATAAACGCCTTTTTGCCGGCCCGGGCATTTTTTATCTCATTTTCTATGAGAAGAATGATCTTGTTTCGGAGAAAGAATGGTGATAATACAAGATGATAATAATTATCTTTTTTATAATTTACATTGAAGAAATTAAAAGCTTTGAAGACTTCATTTGTTATCTTTTTATCAGTTGTCAAAAGAAGATGGTCGGTGTAGATTTTCGCTGTATCTTCATTAAAGTTTCCCGTACCAATGGCAGCATATCTCTGGGTAACATCATTTTTGACACGTGTTATAAGACATAATTTGGAGTGTACTTTAAGCCCTGGAACTCCATAAATTACCTTAACACCCTCTTCCATCAACTTGTTGCCCCACAGGATGTTGGCCTCTTCATCAAACCTTGCCTGAAGTTCCACGACAGTTGTGACGTTTTTTCCGTTTCTTACCGCATTAAGCAGTGCGTTTATTACACTTGAGTTTCTTGCAAGCCTGTAAAGTGTTATCTGTATTGATGTTACTGATGGGTCAATAGATGCCTCCCTTAAAAGATCTATGAAATAGTCAAAAGGATGATAAGGGAAAAAAAGCATAATATCCTTTTTCTTAATCGCTGATAATATACTTTTCCCGGGTTGGATATCCCTGTGTGGTATTGGAGTAAGTGATTCGTAATAAAATTTCTTTCGCCCAAGGTTGGGGAAATGAATGAAATCCTTGAAGTTATGATACGTGTCAGCTGGTATTACAACATCATTTGGACCAAAATTGAGTTTTTTGGTAAGTGTTTTGAGAAGGTCATCGGGCATTTCCCTGTCATAGATAAACCTTACCGGGGATCCCCATTTCCGTTGCTGAAGACTGCGGGAAAGCTTATCAATATAACTCTCCGAAATGTCATCAACTATTTCAAGTTCAGCATCTTTTGTAAGTTTAATTGTATAGGCGGAAAATACATCGAATTCAAAAATGAAGAAGATCTCTTTTAACCCGAATCTTATTATATCATCTATAAATATTATATATTTTTCCTCTCCCTTATCAGGAAGCAGAACGAACCTTGGAAGGACATCGGTTGGTATCTCCAGAAGCGCATATCTCTTTCTCTGGGTCTCTTTTTTCAGAAGGAATATGGCAAGATAAATTGCATCATCAGTAAGGTTCGGCAAATCAGAATTTTTTTCAATCAGGAAGGGCATAAGCCTGGTTCGTACCTCTTTATGGAAAAAATTCTTTACAAATTCCGACTGCTCACTATTAAGCTGTTTCTCATTTATAATATGTATTTTATGTTTGCCGAGTTCCTGAATCAGGTCCGAATATATTTTCTCAAACTTTGCGTTTTGCAGCAAAACGATCTCCTGAATTCTTTTCAATGTGGAATTTGGACTGTACCCAAGGATGTTCCTTGATTTAGGACCAAACTGAGAAAGTCTTTTCAGGGAAGCTACTCTTACCCTGAAATATTCATCAAGATTATTCGAGTAGATGCCGAGGAATTTAAAACGTTCAATTAATGGTACATTCTTATTATCAGCTTCCTGTAAAACACGTTCATTGAAAGATAACCAGCTTATTTCTTTGGGTATATAGGTCTTGCTCATGTGTTCTTTTCGGGTTTAAGAAAATATTCCATTTTGCCGGAATCAGGTTTTATCTCTGACCATTTATTTGTATGAAAAGAGATACAGGCGATACTGGTTTTTGTCAGAAATTCACAACCTTCCATGCATAACCTGTCGGGCATTTCAGTGAATGCAGGATTATGTCCGAACATGGTAATTATATTGGTTTCATCGCTGACACTATTTAAGATGCCTATCAGGGTATTCAAATTAGTCTTATAATAGAGGTCACTATCTATTCTCATCTTTTCATGTTTAATATTAAACGCTGAGGCAAAGATCATTGCTGTTTCCAAAGCTCTGAAAGCAGGACTTGTTATAATCAGACCCGGGTCGCTCTCCTTTTCTAAGAATCTGTGGGCCATCATCTTTGAGATAGCTTTCCCTTTTATGGTCAGGGAGCGTTCAAAGTCAGTTATTTCCGGAGAAGGATCTTCAGCCCTTCCATGTCGTATGAATACTATCTTTTTCATTTCAGACTTAAGAAGATTGAAATCAGTATATTAGTCACCGAAACTTGTTCCCATATTCTTGGCTTGCATTACCAGTGGGTTGTCTGGTTCGACAAGTTTAAGCTTTCCTGATACATCGGCCAGAGGAACAGAGATAATTTCATTGTTTTTAAGAGCAACCATTTTCCCAAAGTCGCGTCTTGCAATCATATCAGCTGCTGCAGCGCCATAGCGGGTAGCAAGCACCCTGTCCATAGGAGAGGGGGTTCCCCCACGCTGGATATACCCCAGTACCGTCTCGCGAGTTTCAAGTCCTGTCATTTCGCTGATCCTGGTACTCAGGTACTTAGCTGCTGACTGGTCTTTGGCTGATGTTTTAATTCCTTCGGCAACTACAACGATGGAGTAAGCTTTGTTTTCATTTGCACGGGTCAGAAGATATTCTGCGATCTTGTCTTCATTATACGGTATTTCAGGAATCAATATTACATCCCCGCCTCCCGCCACACCTGAATATAAGGCGATCCATCCGGCGTTATGGCCCATCAGTTCGATAAGCATAATACGTTTATGGGAGTTGGCTGTAGAGTGCAGCCTGTCAATAGCTTCGGTTGCAATATTTACTGCTGAATCGAATCCGAAAGTTATGTCAGTACCCCATACATCATTATCGATTGTTTTTGGAATTCCCACTACATTCAGTCCTTCCTCCGAGAGGAGATGTGCCGTTTTCAATGTTCCGTTACCTCCAATGCATACGAGGCAGTCGAGACCCATCTGTTCATAATGTTCTTTTATCAGAGCAGGTTTTCTTATTTCAACCTTGCCTTTTTCTTTGCTTTTGAAAGGTTTCTCCCTTGAAGTTCCGAGAATGGTTCCTCCTAATGTCAATATACCCGAAAGGTCTTGTTCAGAGAGATCTGAAAACTCTTTATTGATCATTCCGGAAAAGCCGTCGCTTATCCCAACCAGCTTCATATCGTATTTAACAATTGCTGTTTTCCCGACACCGCGGATTGCAGCATTAATGCCCGGACAGTCGCCTCCTGCAGTCAGAATACCAATCTTCTGGCCCATGGTTATCTTACCCATGAATCTTATCTGTTAAGTTTATTATTAGCAAATTTAGCTTTTTATAAAGGATTTTTAAAAAATATAAATTTACTTCTTTGTGTTTTACTCTTTGATTCTCTATAGTTCTTCATTTTTTGGTACACAGAGGTTCCCAGAGGTTCACTGGGTAGCAGCAAGTTATCCATTTGATTATAATAAAGGATTTTGCCTGTATAATTTTAATTATGTAACTTTAAAGGAAGTGATTTAAAAAGTTCAGGTGTAATTATGGAACTCGATTATGTTAAGCTGAAGCAGATCAAACCTGCTCTTGCAGGATATATAAGGGAAGCATCGACTCTGCTTAAACCTGTCGCCTTTACTGATGAAAAAGCTATCCATGATGTACGTGTTCTTATGAAGAAAGCCAGAGCTGCTTTGCGCCTGATTTCTTCTCAGCTTGATCCTGAATTTAATAACCGGGAAAAGTATGCACTCAGGGAAGTTGGAAGAATTATGAGCACCTGGAGGGAAACATCAGTTTTTCGAAAGACGCTTAAAGATCTGAAGAAATATCGTCCCGAAATTTTCTCAAAGCTTGAGGAGAATGAAAAGATAACCAGTCTGATGACAAAACCCGGACCGGAATGTTTGCCTCCGGGAGATATGCAGACAGGACTTCAGGAGATCAGGGAAATTTTAAATAAGACAGGCTACAGGATCCGGTTCGAACCGATAAATAATCTTGATCCCCGGCTTCTGATAAAAGAACTTGAAACAACATATAATTGTGTTGTCAATAATTATCTTCTTTGCCGGAATAATCTAAAACGATCAAACCTTCATGAATTAAGAAAGAGATCGAAAGATTTTCTCTACCAGCTATGGTTTTTTCGTCCTCTCAATCCATCTGTTATTAAGCAGTTGGAGAAGAGACTTGATGTAATGACCCTGAATCTTGGAAAGTATAATGATCTTGCTCAATTAATCAAAGCACTTGAATATAAATTAGATATTCCATCCAATAATCCTGCTCTTGATGAACTGGTTATAATAATCAGGGAGGAACAGGACAAATATCTTTTCAAGATATGGCCGGCGGCATATAAGATATTTTGTCCCGGGCAGAAACTTGTTAATATATTGGGGTTCAGGTTATTGATGATTTGACTAAGCACCTCTCCCGTATGAAAAGGGATTGGGTGAGGGAAACATTATGGAACATATTTTCTAATCGAGGTAGATTTTGGTTTAATTTAAAATAATTATATGAAAAAAAATGAATTTATTATCGAGCAGCCAAGTAAATTTTCTTTTGATAAAACAGTTGATCTGCTTGTTGCTGAAGCAGAAAAAAGAGAATGGAAAGTACCTGCAGTACATGATCTTCAGCAATCATTGGCAAAATCCGGGAAAACCGTTAAGCCGGTAAAGGTTATTGAGATTTGTAAACCTGAATTTTCAGGTAAGATGCTTGAACTCAATCACGAACGGATTGTATCAGTAATGATGCCTTGCAGGATATCAGTGTATGAAAAGGAAGATGGAAAAACATACATTGCCCTGATTAATACGGGTGTTATGGCGTCAGATTTGCCTGAAAATATTGCTTCTGTTATGAAAGCTGCCTCCAATGAAACATTTGAAATTGTCAAATCTGTAACAGGATAGGGAAGGGGCAGGAATGTTCTGATTCTTCAGATAAAAATCAGCTTGTCAGAATTTTATTGATTGATGATTTTTCAACGCTGCTGAGTGAATCCATCTCCTGCAGAGCATGCTGGATTTTAGTTTTAAAATTCCAGCAGGTCATTTGTCGCAGTGATAACCGTCGGGCATACTCATAGGTTGACAGATCTTCTTTCCCCTTGCAAACATTGTAAGCAATATAGAATGCCTTACTGACAGGAAATTTACAATTATGAAAGATGGTACCCGTGGTTGCCGATTCCTCTGTTTTACATTTTGTGCATCTTCTGGAGTGAGCTGTTTTACCTGGACAATAGTTGTCATTACCGCATTTTCGGCAAACAAACCCCTCGCTCCATTTTATATCCGCCAGAAATTCATAGCATTTTTCATCACTATGAAACAGTTCATCGAGTTGTTTTTTATTTAATTCTTTCTTAAAAATGACACTCATTATCAATAAGTTTATCCTGCAAAGATATGAGAAATTATAGTGATATCAAAAAGATTTAAGTGATATTATTGTGATTTATAAAAATGTGTTTATCTTTGTATCGAAATATATAAATACATACATATATATAATGGAGACAGAAAACAATTGTAAAATCACTTCAAGGCCAAAAAGTATTAAGGAGTTTTTCAGGTCACGTTTCTTTTGGAAACCATTTCTTGGTATATTAATCGGGGGAGCTGCCGGATTTTTGTTTTATTATTTTGTAGGGTGCAGAACTGGATCATGCGCAATAACAAGTAATCCTTACAATTCGGTAATCGCAGGAAGTATTTTGGGATTATTTGTTACAAATAGCCCGTGTACAAGTTGTTAATAGCTGTTAACCGCACCATTTTTCTAACTTTAGTAAAATATTACAAAACATGAGTTACGCAGAAATTGATAAAAGATATAGTGTACTGGCAGAATCTACTTGTTGCCTTTCCTGTGGAGGCGCCATAAATTATGCTGAAGCTCAGCCGCGTGAAATATGTGTTGATTTAGGAAGCGGCCGTGGAACTGATGCACTTAGACTAGCAGAATTGGTTGGTGAGGAAGGACTTGTATTTGGTATTGATATATCTGAAGGGATGATAAAAAAGTCAAGAGATACCGCAACCCGTCTTGGAATATCTAATGTTGAATTTATTAAAAGTACGCTTGAAAAAATAGAATTAGACAGCAATATAGCTGATCTGGTTGTTTCAAACTGCACAATAAATCATGCATCTGATAAACAGTTTGTATGGAATGAAGTATTTCGTATTCTTAGAGATGGAGGCAGGTTCGTGGTTAGCGATATTTATGCCATTAATCCTGTTCCAGAAGAATACCGTAACGACCCTGTAGCCATCTCAGAATGCTGGGCTGGATCAGTTACCCGCGATGAATATCTTAAACAGCTTGAGAATGCAGGGTTCTCCTTAATCCGTATTATTGAAGAATCAAAACCTTATGAAAAAGGTAAAGTAATGGTGGCAAGCTGGACTATTTTTGGGAAAAAACCTTCAGCTAAAAGCGATAAATGAAATATTATTAACTAAGTAATTTTAAAATTATCATGAAAAGTTTAATTAAAAAGAAAGAAAGTAAAGTTCAGTCTAAAACAGCCCAGTGCTGTGCGAAAACATCAAAAACTGTCGTTGGTTGCCACGACTAAATTGTGCTAACTTCGAAAGTGATTCTCATCTTCTCTGGTATCCGCATTAATTTGTAAACTGTTTTAAATAACTGAAGTGATTAAATATTCAAAGTACAACATTTTCTCAAAAATCCGGGATTCGGAAAACTATTTTATAGTAAATCTTCTTACCGGAAATGCTGATATAATTACAACTGCTGATGCAGAGAAGATGAATCTGATTCATGATGGCAACCCGGTTTCAGATCGCGGATTTATAAAAGAATTAACTGAGAAGGGTTACTTAATTGAAGACAAGGAAGAAATAAATCTTTATCGTAAAAAATATCTGGACTTTGTTGATTCACGCGATAAAGATGAAGTTCAGCTTTTCTTTATTACAAACTACAGCTGCAACTTTGCCTGCACTTATTGTTATCAGGATCAATATAATAATCCTGATAAGGAACTTAATGAGGAAGTGATTAATGCTTTTTTCAGGCACATTGATTCAGAGTTTGCCGGGCGGAGAAAATATATTACAATATTCGGTGGTGAACCTCTTTTAAGCAGCCCGAAGCAGAAAAAGCTGATTACCTCCCTGCTGAAAAAGGCAACCAATGCAAAACTTGATGTTTGCATCGTCACCAATGGTTATGCACTTGCAGATTATGTTACTTTACTTAAGTCAGGAAGAATCAGGGAGATACAGGTGACGCTCGATGGTACGGAAGCTGTCCATAATAAACGTCGCTTCCTTAAAGGCGGAAGTGGAACATTCGATAAGATAGTTGTTGGCATTGATGCATGTTTGCAGAATAATCTGAATGTAAATCTGCGGATGGTAATTGATAAAGAGAACATCGAAAATCTTAAGGATCTTGCTCAATTTGCGATTGATAAGGGATGGACAAAAAGTCCATATTTTAAAACCCAGATCGGAAGAAATTATGAATTGCATCATTGCCAATCCTCACCAGATAAACTGTTCAGCAGAATTTCATTGTTCGAAAAAATATTTAATCTTACAAAGGAGTATCCTCATATACTTCAATTTTATAAACCAGCTTATTCAATAAGTAAGTTTCTTGCTGAAAACGGAAATCTTCCCGACCCGCTTTTTGATTCCTGCCCTGCTTGTAAAACCGAATGGGCTTTTGATTATACGGGACATATCTACCCATGTACAGCTACTGTCGGAAAAGCTAATGAATCTCTTGGAACTTATTACCCTGATGTATCACTTAATAAAATGCAGATTGATAAATGGGAATCGAGAGATGTTACATTAATTCCCGAATGTAAAGATTGTAGTGTTCAGCTGGCATGTGGAGGAGGATGCGGCTCTGTTGCTAAAAACAGAACAGGCAATACCTGCTCTACAGATTGCCGTCCGGTGAAAGAGCTGCTGGAGTTGGGATTCTCTTCGTACATTGAAAAGAGTAATGTATAATAATGGTGATATTATTACGATTTATTAGTGATATTATTGCGATTTAATAATATTTTGATTATCTTTGTAGTCTTATTGATTATTAAAAAGTTAATCATTAAATCGTTTTATCGTATTAATAATTTTTACAATGAAAGAGATCAATTCATCCGAATTTGAAAAGGATGTACTAAACACAGGCAAAGTTGTTCTGGATTTTTACTCATCTGAATGTCCTCCCTGTGAAGCGCTGGCATCTAAATTTGAGGATTTATCCAAACTTTATGGTAATGAAGTTAAGTTTATCAAGATATTTCGTCAGCAGAATCGCGATTTAGCTGAAAAGTTAAGTGTTAAATCGTCACCTACCTTATTGTTTTATGATAATGGGAAGGAAGTGGCAGAAAGATTAACAGGTGGTATTAAAAGAAGCGATATTATCCGAAATCTTGATGGTATGCTGCCTGCAGATAAGGTAAAAGAGATCAAAGCAAAAATCAAACCTTCTGTTTCTGAATATGATGTAATTATCCTGGGGGCTGGTCCGGGTGGCCTGACTGCAGGGTTGTATTTGTGCCAATCTAAAATTAACACGGTGCTTGTTGACCTGGCATTACCCGGCGGACAGGTTTCTACTACACATGAAGTATCAAATTATCCGGGATTTATTGAACCTCAGGCAGGGTACATGTTGTCGCATAACATGAGTGAACAGACCAAACTCTGCGGTACAGTTTATAAGGTAGCTGTTGATATTACAAAGGTCGATCTTGAAAAAAAGGAGGTTGTAATTGATGAATATGAGACAATTAAAGCAAAAAAGATAGTTATTGCGACCGGTACCAAACCTAATTTAACCGGTGCTGCCGGTGAAAAAGAGCTTAAAGGGAAAGGTATTTCATATTGTGCCACATGCGATGCCAAATATTTTGACAACAAAGAGGTGGTTGTTATTGGTGGCGGAAATTCTGCAGTTGAAGAATCAGATTTTATCAGCAGGTTTGCCAGTAAAATAACAATGGTCCATCAGTTCGATAAGTTTACTGCAAATAAAAAAGCTCAGGATAAGGTTTTAAACAATAACAAAATAAGCGCTCTTTTTGAGCATGAACCGCGCTCTTTCAGAAAAGAAGGTGATAAGATTATTACTGAGGTTGAGAATCTGAAAACAAAAGAGCGACATGAATTGTCAAGCGACGGAGTCTTTATTTTTATTGGGATGAAACCTAATGTTGCCCTGTTTGAAGATAAATTAAAACTTGATCAGTGGGGCTATATTTTTACAGACGAAAACATGGCGACAAGTATGTCTGATATTTATGCTGTGGGTGATGTTACAAGTAAAAAATACAGGCAGATAACCACGGCAGTTGCCGATGGAACCATTGCTGCAATGGCTATTGCAAAGGAGTTGAATTAAGATATTGAAGTTTTAAATCAAAATTAGATATATGAAAAAGAACATGGGAACAATCGACAGAGTAATCAGGATACTGGTTGCAGTCGTAATCGCAGTATTATATTTTGCGAACGTAATTTCAGGTACCCTTGCGATTATTCTTTTAATCGTAGCCGGAATATTTATTGTAACAAGTTTTTTGGGTTTTTGTCCCCTTTACCTGCCATTTGGGTTGAGCACCAAAAAGAAAGAATAAAAAGAAAGCCGGTTAAAACCCGGCTTTCTTTTTATAACTAAGTAAATATTATCTGCGATCCTTCGCCGCCTGCAAGTTCGTAAAATTCACCAATGGTAATAATTCCAATAATATGTTCTGAGAGGTCCTCCATCTTTAACTTAAACATATCCGCCGCTGTCTTACAAGCATATATTTTACCCCCGCCTGCAGTTATAAGATCTAGAAATTCACTCACAGGAGGGATATCAAGCTTTTCCATTCCGTTTTTCATCATCCATGAAGTGAGAGATTCCATACCGGGGATAACTCCAAGAAGTGTAGGCATTCTTAAACCACCAGGCAGCCTTAAAGCAGGATTACCAACAACAGAAGTATGCAGTTTATCCATACGTCTTTTCATTATTGCATCCATTCCGAAGAAAGTGAAGAAGAGGTTGGTCTCAATACCTTCCATTACAGCACCATTTGCCATTATCAGGGTTGCATAAACATCCTCAATTGAACCTTTGGCACAAATGAGACTGACTTTTTTTATTGGAAATTTCTGTTCCATTTTAATATATGTTTTATAGGTTAAACACAACTTGTTGGTTTTGGAATGCCTCCTATTTTAGTAGCTTTTTTAAGGGGAGCGCCTGGGAAAAGCTGATAAAATGTTTTTACATCAATTACCCCGGAATGATTGATACTTCTTATAGATAATGCTTCACCACTATTAAATCTGTTCCGGAGATATTCTATAATAGCGAAATGCTTATCGGTGAGTTCAATACCTTCTTCTTTTGCTATCTCAATACCGATTTCTTTGGTCCATTGGGAAGGATTTATGAAATAACCCTCCTCGTTTAAGTCTACTGTAACTCCTGCATATGTTTTTTGTACCATAATATTGATAATTAAAGGATTAATTAATGTTATTTTTTAGATAAAGAATTATAATCAATTGGTTATTTTACCTTTCATTGACATGTGATTGCTTACAGGCAATTTTCTTCCTTTGAGCAGAATATGCCAATAAATCCATTTGAAAAATAATTTTCCATAGTGATTCATCCGGCTCTCCTTTAATAATGCAAAGGGACCGATTACAGGTAATGGAAAAAGTCCGGGTAATGGTTCAGTAATATAATTGAAATCAATAAGAATACCTTTGCCAAAACCAGTCTCTATATAGCAATTAGCATGTCCGTCAAATGAAGCTTTCATAGGTTTATCATTTATGAAGCTCAGGAGGTTTTCATGAAGGACCTCTGCCTGAAAATGAGCAACTGCTCCCGCTTTTGATGAAGGGAAATTTCCAGCGTCTCCGATTACAAAAATGTTTTTATAGCTGACTGATTGTAAATTATTTTTATCGGCTTTTACAAATCCGAACTCATCTCCTAATCCACTTTTTGAGATAGCAGGATCGCCTGAATGAAGCGGAATGGTAACCAGGCAGTCAAAAGGAACTTCCCGTCCGCCAAAGTCTTTTATTTTTTTATTGGCATTGTCAACTTCTCCGAGGAAATAATCACTTACCAGATTAATATTCTTTTTACTAAGAAGTGAACCAAGCATTTTTGATGCCTTGGGTTTTGTAAAAGCCCCTGACATAGGTGTGACATATGTAATGTTCACCTTTTTACGGATTCCCTTCTTTGTAAAAAAATCATCAGCATAAAAAGCAAATTCGAGAGGAGCAACAGGACATTTTATTGGATTATCCGCAATATTAATAACCAGATTACCACCTTCCCATGTCTTGAAAAATCCGGCAAGAGCTTCAGCTCCTTCCATAGTATAAAAATCAAAAATGCTCTTTTGCCATAACTCCCCCTTGAGCCCGGGTGTATCTTCAGGACTGATTCGTGTTCCGGTGGCAATGATTAAAATATCATAATAATATGAGTTACCATTCTTTAGGAATACTTTATTTTCTCCGGCTTCAATCCTGTCAATTTCATTATAAACCACATCAATATCCCGGGAAAAAAATTTCAAGCCTGGTTTTATAATATCATTCCGGCTGTAATATCCGAATGGGATAAAAAGATAGCCAGGCTGGTAAAAATGATCTTTTTCTTTTTCAATAATTGTGATGTTCCAATCTTTTGCCGGAAGATCTTTCCTCATTTTGTTAGCTATCATTGTTCCTGCGGTTCCGGCACCTAATATCAATAATCTCTTCATCTTTATTCTGAGTGTTAATTTATTAACAGTACAAAAATATATTTATATATCCATTTATATAGATATATATGATAATTATTATGATTTGCCTGATTTTTATGTTTAACAGCAATTTAAAAATTACCCAAATAATTTTTGGTTTCTGAAATTTTAGCTATTTTTATCATCATTAATAAATTTAAATTATGAAAAAATCCATTTTTACACTCGTCCTTATTTCAATATTTGCCGTTAACGCAGTTGCGCAACAAGGTAAAGCCCAGAAGAACGACCCGGTTGGAACCTGGAAATTCGATGCACCTTCTGCACCGGAAGGGTACACAAGTGGGGCTATAAATGTTGCATTCGCTGAGAAGAAATATTCGGCAAACATGTCGTTTGCCGGGGATGGAAGAAAACTTAATGGTGAAAATGTGAAGTTCGAGAATGATTCACTTCTTTTTTCTGTATTTATTGAAGAACAAGAGATTAAAGTTACTCTGAAATTTACGGAGCCTTTAAAAATGGCAGGTAAAGCTGTTTGGAGCGATGGGGAAGCATCTCTTTCATTAACAAAAGAAAAGAAGACAAAATAATATCATAACATATTCAATTTTTTTTTAAGGTTCCTGGTACGTCCTCCTGACATACTTGTGGCATACTGTTTGTAACTTCGTCGTTTAATCTTCTGACTGAATGAAAAGGAGTCTTCTTTCATTGATATTATTTTACATTCTTTTTTACTCTCTTCAATCACAGATAGTTAATAAGGACCCTCTGAGCAGCCGTATTACGGGATATAAGATTGATGCCACCCTTAATGTTACGGCAAAAATCATTTCCGGTAAAATGGAAGCTTTCTGGGTAAACGAGTCCTCCGATATCGTTCCTGATGTACAGCTGCACCTTTACCTGAATGCCTTTAAGAGTAATAAAACTACATTCTTTCGGGAATCGCCGGTAAGTGATCTGGATAGTAAAATGAAATATGACGGATGGATAGAAATAAAGTCAATAACCGGCAGGTATAATCAGGACCTCATTCCGCAAATGCAATATGTTAGTCCGGATGACGGAAATATGGATGACAATACTGTTCTGAAAATCAACCTTTCTCAGGCTGCAAAACCAGGTGATACGGTATTCTTAAAGATAGATTTTGAATCTAAGCTGCCTTCCAACATAATAAGGACAGGTTATAACGATGATTTTTTCTTTGTTGCACAGTGGTTTCCCAAGTTTGGTGTATATGAACCTGCGGGTAAGCGTTTTGCAGCAAAAGGAGGGTGGAACTGCCACCAGTTCCATGCTAATTCCGAATTCTATTCCGATCACAGCGTTTATGACGTAAAAATCACATTACCAAACGAATATGTTGTAGGCTCAGGAGGGTTGCTGATTGATGAAACCGGCGATGGCGATCAGAAAACTTTGACATACAGGGCTGAAGATATTGTTGATTTTGCATGGACAGCCTAGCCGGGATATGTTGTCTATACCGATCAATGGAAACATGTTACAATAACGTTGCTTCTCCCAAAAGAGAGGAGTGACCAGGTTAACAGGCAATTCATTGCTGTGAAAAACGCACTGGAATATCTGGCAGAAAATGTCGGACCATATCCCTGGCCACACCTTACATTCGTCGATCCTCCATCAAAAGGATCGGGTGCCGGAGGAATGGAATATACAACTCTTTTCACGTCACAATCTTTTAATAACGTACCGGGTTTCCTTCATTTTCCGGAGATGGTGACAATACACGAATTCGGACATGCATATTTCATGGGAATTCTTGCAAGTAATGAATTTGAAGAACCCTGGCTCGACGAAGGTATTAATTCATTCTGGGAAAGCAGGATCATTGACTATTACTATGGAAAAAACTCGGGTATGATCGATCATCCATGGCTAAAAATAGCTGATGCTGCAATTGCAAGAACTTCTTACATTATGTCTGATAAGAAACAGTTAGTCAGTAATTCAGAGTATTCGTGGAATTACCCGCAGGGCACTTACGGTATGATGTCGTACATGAAACCGGCTGTCACTCTTAGCACTTTGATGGGTTTAACCGGAGAAGAGACGATGAATGAGATTTTCAGGGAATATTACAGGAAATGGGCCTTCAGGAATCCTTCCGGAAAGGATTTTATTAATGTTGTAAATGAAGTTGTTACACGTACACATGGAAATAAATTTGGTGCTGATATGAACTGGTTTTTTGATCAGACAATTTATGGAACAGGAATTTGCGATTATAAAGTCGGATCTATAAGAAACGACCAGGTGGAGGATTCCGGAGGAATGATTGAAAGCGGTGATTCTCTCAATACCGGAGTATCAGGCAGTGAATCTATTTACAGATCAGTTGTTTCAATTGAAAGGTCGGGAGAGGTAAAGCTACCGGTTGATGTACTGGTTCATTTTGAAGATGGTAAAGATAAACTTGAATCGTGGGATGGTAAAGATAGGTTCAGGGAATTTAAATATACCGGAAGAAAAGTACAATGGGTTAAAGTAGATCCTGAATTCAGGATCAAACTGGATATCAACTATATCAATAACTCCATGACTACTGATCCTGACAGGGTACCGGTGCGTCGTCTCATTGACAAGTATATTTCATTCATGCAATTCTTCATAAACTTAATTTCATTATAATCTGAAAGTTATGAAGATAATTATCGCTTTAAAAGAAGGTGCTTTCCGTTCACTGAAATCATGGAAGGGCATTGCTTTAGTATTGATATTTTTCCTTTTGATGGTATCGCTTTTGGCTCTTCCAATGAAAGGAGCCTTAAATGCAGGTTTTGGAAAAAGCATGATAACCGAAAAATTACGGGATGGATTCAATATTGAGGTTTTCACTGACCTTGGTACATACCTTACAAGTCTGATATCCTATTTTTCTTCAGGACTATTTGTGATAATTTTGATAGGTATACTTTTGAATGCATTTCTGACCGGAGGATTATTTAACGCATTAAAAGAGACATCAGGAAACTTTTCATCATCTGAATTTTTCAGAGCTTCCTCAAAATACTTCTGGCCATTTCTGATAATAACAATGGTTACTTCAATCATCATTTTCTTTCTGGTGCTCTTCATTATTTTTATTCCGCTGATAATAATGACAATGGAAGAAAATCCTTCTGAATCTTCTGTTTTCACAGTTGGAATTATAGCATGTTCAGTTTTTCTTTTGTTGCTGTTTATGCTTCTTCTTGTTGCTGACTATGCAAGAGCCTGGCAGGTAATGTATGAGAGATCATCCGGATTCAGGGCGATAGGATATGGTTTCAAACAGACTTTCAGAACCTTTTTATCATCATTTCCATTAATGATTTTTCTTTTTGTCATTCAGATTTTATTCGGAATTATTGTTTTGAAAATACTCCCCGGTTGGCGACCTGCTTCGGGAGGAGGAGTGTTCCTGTTATTCATTGTATCTCAATTATTATTCTATATAAAAATTATGCTTAGGGTCTGGAGATATGCAAGCGTTACCTCTCTTATGGAACAGGGATTGAAAAAGCATGATAATAATTAAGCACTCTATTTATTTTTCTACCTTTATTATTGAATATTAAAAGCTATAGAAATGTCCGACACTGAAAAACTGGTTCTTTCCGATCCGGATATCGTACCGGATGACAAGTTGATATTCTCAATAATCGGAAATAAAAAATCATTTTGGATTGCCATTATGGATCATGTGAATGATAATTATAAAGACATTTCATCAGGGTGGAGATATTATAATGATGGAAAGCAATGGCTGTTCAAACTGACGCAGAAGAAGAAAACTATTTTCTGGGCAGCTATATTGGAAGATACATTCCGTGTTACTTTTTATTTTGGTGATAAGGCTGAATCACTGATTGATAACAGCGATCTGCCGCAAAAAATCAAAGATGATTTCAAGGGTTCCAAAAGGTATGGTTCAATCAGGGCTATCTCAATGAAGATGAGTGATTTAATTGATATTGAAAATGCAAAAAAACTGATTTCAATAAAAACCAAACTAAAATAGACTGATAACCTGTTGAACAGGACAATATATTAACATATAAGTAAACGGTAAAAAGGCTTAAATAATTTGGTTCTTTATTGAGTTTTAGTAGTTGAATCCAGATTGTTAATTACAATTGTTTTCCCATCTGTTAACACCATATTCAACCTGAATGGTGGAGTGTTCAATGTTGAAACGTACAGCCAGTTGCTTTTGAATTGAAGTGATAAAATTAATGTCTGTTTGAACGGATGTTGTGAGATGAACGGTCAGCGCAGCATCAGTAGTGCCTAAGGCCCAGATGTGAAGGTCGTGAACACCGGAGACATCCGTCAGATTTGCAAGATATTCGCGGACTTCCTCAATTTTAATATTTTCAGGAACTGCATCAAGTGCAAGATTTACTGAATCAATTAAAAGATTATAAGAACTATATAATATTACAGCAATAATTGCAAACGAAACCAATGAATCAATCCATTGGATACCTGTAAGTACCATGATAACGCCTGCGGCCACTACTCCCAGGGAAACCAGAGCATCAGCCACAAAGTGAATAAATGCACTTCGGATATTAAGATCATGTTTTTTCCCTTTCATAAATAACCATGCGGTAAAAGCATTTACTACAATACCAATGGCCGCGACTACCATAACGTAATTTGCATCAATCTTAACCGGTTTATTGAATCTTGCAACTGTCTCATAGATAATAAATGCAACTGCTACCAGCAACAGGATGGTATTAAGCAAAGCAATCAGAATAGTGGAACGACGAAACCCATAAGTAAATTTCAGCGTTGGCTGTCTCTGTGATAAAATAACTGCAATCCATGAAAAGACTAATGCCAGCACATCGCTCAGATTATGACCGGCATCGGCTATTAAAGCCATTGAGTTTGATAAAAATCCAAAAAGGGCTTCTACTGTTACGAAAATGATATTAATGGTAATGCCTGCTTTAAAGGCCTTACCAAGACTTATATCACGGATATTTGAATGGTTGTATTCCATAAAACCTGATTACTGTTTAACATGCCATCTCTCCGGCGTTTTTCTTGGCCGAAAGAAGGTTATAAGCCCCTTTCAAAACAACTTTTGCAGCATTGACATCGAATCCTTCGGGAAGAGTTATCGCGGTATAACCCGATGAACTGACACCCTTTTTGACCTCAATGATCCGATATTCGGTCATAGCTTTACCAGATTCTTCCTTATCTTTTTCGAAAATAAAAATATAATCCTTGTCATCAAAACTGACTACTGCCTCTGAAGGAAGTGCGGTTACTTTAAGATCTGATTCTTCAATTAATGCATTCACATACATTCCGGGCAATAGATTTTTACATGAACTTGTAACAGTTCCATAAACCCTGAATGTCTTGTCGTTACTTACCGATTTTCCTGTCTGCGAGATCACTCCTTCATGCGATTCAGTCTCATTATTAATGTAGAATTTAATTTTTTGACCCAAAGCTACTTTATCTGCATCCTTTTCAAACAGAGTAAGTTCAAGAAACAGTCTATCATTGTTTACAATTTCGAACAGAATATCGGTTGGTGATACATATTTGCCGATATTGACATTAACTGCTTTCAGAAAACCTTTAATTGGGGATACCAGGTTGACTCTGTTGCTGATGTTCTCTTCGTTGAGTTGATCAGGATTAATTCCGATCAGAAACAACTTCTGTTCCAGAGATTTTACCAATGCCTTAAGGTTTTTATAATCCACCGTGACCTGTTGTAAATTTTGCTTGGAATAAACATCGTCATTGTATAAATCGGTATGACGGTTAAATTCTGCTTCTGCAAATACCAGCCTGTTTTTTGCCTCAAGATAATTCTGTTGAATATCAACGAAATCCTGGTTCTCTATTACTGCAAGAGTCTGCCCCTTGTTAACAGCATTTCCCGGTAGAAGAGTAGTACTCTTTATAAAACCTCCCAATGGCATACACACTGTTGCCTGATTTTGAGGTGCAACGGAAATAATACCATTAACTTTTATAGTATTACTTACTGATCGCATCTCAATTGAACCGGTCTGAATACCGGCAAGTTTAATCTGATCATCGCGCAGCTCAACAATATTTTCCGGCAGGATTTCGACCTCAGCAGCCCCCGCAACCGACTTGTTATCTCCATTTATACAAGAGCTTAAGGAAATAATTAGGCCAAAAATGATTATTGATAATTTGAGACTTACTTTTGTCATGATTTATATGGTTTAAAATATTTTACCAGTGATATATTCAATTGATATAATTGTTTGGTTGAAATTATTAAGTGCATCAAGATAGTTCTGTCTGATTGCTAATGCCCTGTTAAGTGTAAGTACATAATTGAGGTAATCTAAGGCTCCTGCTTTATAACTGCGGGTTGCCTGTTCAATTATCAGATCTGCTTCAGGAACGGCTTGTTTTTCATAATAATCGACACTTGAACCATATTTATTATATTCATCAAGCAATGATTGGTAATTGCCGGAAATTGATTTAGAATAATTTTCCGCATTCGTCCGTGCTATGGTTTCATTTATTTTTGCAGCTTTTGCTCTTGATGTATACGGAGAAAACCATAATGGAACAGATATACCGGCCTGAACACCAGTAAACCTGGAATCTTTTCCGAAATTACGCGGTGTACCGTTAACATCCTGGGTTCCAATAATTGTCTGACTGAAATAGCCAACATTTAAATCGGGCAGCATCTGACTGCGTTCAAGTTTTTTAGCAATTTGCGAAACTTCGACTTGTTGCTTTATGTAACCCAGAAATGGATTCTGCTCAACTGAAGCGCTATCAGAATTAAGTGCAAAATCGATTCGAAGCATTTCTTTAACTGATGGTGTAACAGGGGATCTGCTATTCAACAGGATCATAAGTTTACGACTGCTGATTCCAATATCTGAAGTAACCTGGTACAACTGGTTTTTTATCTCAAGGCTTTGAGACCGGGCAGTGATCATTTCCAATCGGTTTGTCTCGCCGGCTTTCGCTCTTAATTCCGCTGCCCTTAAAAAGCCTGAATAAAGACTATCCTGGTAAATAAGCAATTTCTGCTTTGAAGAGAGGAATACATATTGCCAGTAAACCTGTTTCACCTGTGTAGCTATATCAAGTTGGGAACCAAGATATTGCAATTCACTGCTTTTAATATTCGCATTGGCAAGCTTATAGCGGTTAACATACACTGAAGGGAATGCAAATGATTGAGAAATGGCAACACTGTTATCATTGGTATATGAGTTGAACTGTCCATATTGCCCGTCAATAACTGTTTTTGGAAGATCGAGAGAAGCTCCCTTGAGAGCTTTCTGTTCATCTATTGATAAAGCAGCAGATTTAACGGAAAGGTTACTGTCGAGAGCCATCTGGATTGCCTCATGCAGATTAATGACTCGCGGTTCCTGTCCTGTTACGGTATCTAAAATTGATGAAGCGCCCAGCAACAGGAAAACAGATGCAAGTTTTTTTACTGATCCGCTTTTAGACCAGAATCTGAATTTAGTCGAAGAGAAAAAGATATAAAAAACCGGAAGAATAAGGAGCGTAAGAAGAGTTGCTGTGATTAGTCCGCCAATCACTACAGTCGCCAGAGGTTTTTGGACTTCAGCTCCGGCAGAAGTTGATAAAGCCATTGGCAGAAATCCGAGTGAAGCCACCGCAGCAGTCATAATAACAGGACGCAGCCTCGTCTGAAGACCTTTAAGTACCCTCTCCGTAATATCTGTAACTCCTTCCTTTTCGAGCCTGTTAAACTCAGCAATCAGCACTATGCCGTTAAGCACAGCGACACCAAATAATGCTATAAAGCCCACACCTGCCGATATTGAAAAGTTCATTCCACGTATCCACAGGGCAAAAACTCCTCCAATAGCTGACATGGGAACTGCTGTAAAGATCAAAAGGGATTGTTTTGCTGAATTAAATGTAAAGAAAAGCAAAACAAAAATCAGGAGCAATGCAACAGGCACTGCAATGGAAAGCCGTTTCTGGGCAGCCTCGAGATTCTTAAACTGTCCTCCGTAAGAAATGTAATAACCTGTAGGCAATTGAATTTTCTGATCTATCTGAGCCGTCACATCATTTATTACGCTTTGAACATCACGGTTACGTACATTGAACCCGATTGTTATCCTTCGTTTGGTATTTTCTCTCGAAACCTGGGCAGGACCTGATTTAATTGAAATGTCAGCAATCTGGTCAAATGGTATCTGATGTCCGTCGGGAAGAGAGACAGTGAGATTTTTTACATCATCAAGGCTCTGTCTGTAATCTTTGTCCAGCCGAACTACCAATCCAAATCGCTTTTCTTCATCAAATACAACGCCTGCCTGGCTGCCTGCAAAAGCTGCACGCAATACCTGGTTTACATCCTCAACAGAAAGACCATATTGTGCCAAACGATCACGGTTGTATTCAACCTGGATCTGTGCAAGACCTGTAACTTTCTCAACATTAATATCCTGAACCCCTGCAATAGTTTGTATAACTTTTTCGACATCAGAAGCTTTTTCAGATAGCATAGTTAAGTCATCTCCAAATATTTTAATAGCTATGTCTTGTTTTGAACCGGTCATCAATTCGTTAAAGCGCATTTGAATAGGTTGCTGGAATTCAAATTTAACTCCTGCAAGGGGAATAAGCTTTTCTTCCATTTTAGCCACAAGCTCTTCACGCGTTGCAGCAGAGACCCATTCGCTTTTATCCTTAAGTGTAATGATATAATCACCTGTCTCCATGGGGGTAGGGTCAGTCGGTATCTCTCCTGCTCCAATTTTACAAACTGCATGTTTTATCTCCGGAAAGTTTTCAAGCAAAATCCTATTTGCTTTAATAACGTCATTCACGGTATTGGTCAATGATCCGCCCTGAAGTGTCATTACACCTGAGGCAAGATCGCCTTCTTCAAGCTGGGGAATAAATTCACCACCCAGACGGCTGAATATAACCAGACTGAACAGGAATAAAGCAATAGCTGAAACTGAAACCAGAAGTTTTCTTCTCAGTGCAAATGCAATTGCAGGATTAAATACTTTACGGATCCAATCCATTAACCTGTCAGAAAAATTTGGTTTATGGGAAGTATTCTTACTAAGTAATAATGCTGACGCCATGGGAACATAAGTCAGCGACAGAATTGCAGCGCCAATCAGGGCAAAAGTTACAACCTGTGCCATTGGCCGGAACATTTTTCCTTCGATGCCTACGAGTGCCATTATCGGCAGATAAACAATCAATATTATAATTTGTCCGAAAGTTGCTGAACTCATCATTCTTTTTGCCGAATCGAGTACATTCAC